>Ga0209025_1000071_pt1 | contig 287297 bp, 261 predicted proteins | sample AraplaMF_Col_mLB_FD_184256 | JGI IMG/M metagenome (GOLD analysis project Ga0209025, IMG submission 184256) | Arabidopsis root microbial communities from the University of North Carolina, USA - plate scrape MF_Col_mLB (SPAdes) (version 2) | ecosystem: Host-associated > Plants > Roots >...
GACAACGTTGCGTTCGCTGCCCAGGCCGATTCCAGCGTGTCGCGTGCGCAAGTCGCCGCCGACGTGGCGAAGACGCCCGGCGCCACCGCCTTCGGTGACTCGAACAACGTGCCGTTCCAAGGCTGATACCCGCCTGCCCCAACACTGGCCGCCGCGCCGGCGTTGCAAGCAAACGGCCCCGTGCCTATACGCACGGGGCCGTTTGCTTTTCGGATGGACGGGGCGAACGATCGATAGGCCTTCGGCCGCTCGCCTGCCGTGGGTTGACGGCCGCCCCCTGTGCCGACGTATGAGCGCCTCGCGCCCGACCAGCTTCCGCACCGGATCGTCCCGGCAATGCATATGGCAAGCCTACCGGGAAGCGCTCGTCAACACACACTCCAACGGCGCCTGCGGCGCCAGCCGCACGCGGAAGCTGCGCAACTCGTCGCGGCGGAACACCTGCACGGTGACCGTATCGCCGGGCCGGTATTGCGCTATCAGCAACTCCAGGCCGGCGGGTCCGGCCACGCGCAGGCCGTCGATGGCGACCAGTTCATCGCCCGCCGACAGGCCCGCCTTGTGCGCGGCGCCGCCTTCCAGCACGCCGGCCAGTGCCACCCCGTCACCTTGCTTGCGCGTGCGCGCATCCAGGCTGGGCAGATTGGAGGCAGTCGCCCATTGCAAGTTGACGCCCTGCCCAGCCAGCAGTTCGGCCAGCGGCAGGTCGGCGTGGCCTTCGGTATAGCGTTCGACGAAAGCACGCACGTCCACGCCGGTGGCCTCGCGCACCAGGGCGGGCAGGGCATCCTCGGCGATGCCTTGCGGCTTGCCTTGATAGAAGTCGCGCCCGTAACGTTCCCACAGCAGGCGCATGACATCGTCGAGCGAATGGCGGCCGCCGGATTCCTGGCGTATGGTCAGGTCCAGCCCCAGCGCTACCAGGGATCCCTTGGTGTAGTAGCTGACGATGGCGTTGGGCGAATTCTCGTCCTGCTTGTAGTAGCGCGTCCACGCATCGTAGGAACTTTGCGCCACCGATTGCTTGAGCCGGCCGGGTCCGCGCGTCACCGCGGTGATGGTCTTGCCCAGCATGCGCAGGTAATCATTGATGGTGATGGTGCCCGACCGCAGCAGGAACAGGTCGTCGTAATACGACGTGAAGCCTTCGAAGACCCACAGCAGCCGTGTCAAGGCGGGTTCGCGCAGATCGTAGGGGGCGAACGCCGCCGGCTTGATGCGCTTGACGTTCCAGGTGTGGAAATATTCGTGGCTGACCAGGCCCAGGAAGGTGCGGTAACCCTCGCCTTGGCCAATCTGGCCCTTTACCGGCAGATCCTTGCGCGCCGTCATCAGCGCGGTCGACGCGCGATGCTCCAGGCCGCCGTAGCCGTCGCCCGTGACCATGGTCATGAAGACGTAGCGGTCGCTGCTGTCCAGAAAGGGGGCGCGTTTGTTGCGCGGTTCGAAGAAGGCGATCTGGGTTTCGCAGATGCGCTTCACGTCCGCGACGATGCGTGGCAAGTCCAGCCGCGGCATCACGCCCGTGAACACCAGCTCGTGTTCGGCGCCGTGGGCTTCGAAGCGCGCCACTTGGGGCGTGCCCATTTCCACCGGATGGTCGATCAGCGCATCGTAGTCGGGCGCGCGGTACAGGCCGAAGCCATGCCGCCGCGCCGCGCCGGCCACGCCGCGTGCTTCAGGCAGGCTGGTGTAGACCTTCCAGCCGGCTATGCCCGCGGGCGGCACGAGATCCAGCAGGCAGGGCTGATGCGCCTGGCCGTCGACACACAGGAAAACGCTGGTGCCATTGAAAAAGCCATGGCTTTCGTCCAGATGCGCGCCGCGCACCGACAAGTCCCACGCGTACACCGTATAGTCCACCACCAGCGGCCCATCGCAAGGCGCCACTTTCCAGGTATGGTTGTCGGTCTTGTGCACCCGCAGGCGGCGTCCGCCCGCGCGCGCCGCCAGGGTTTCGATCTGGCGCGAAAAGTCCCGTATCAGGTAGCTGCCTGGAATCCAGGCCGGCAGCGTCAGGGACTGGCCATCGGCATCCGGCTGGTCTATGGTCAGCGTGACGCGGTAGCGATGGCCGGCCGGGTCATGGGGTTCCAAGCGGTAAATTATGGGATGCGTCATGGGGATGCGGTCGCTTGCTGATTAGTGTGCGTATTAATGTGCGTATTAATTGTGTATTGATTGCCGCATTCTAAATGCTAAAAAATCGGTCTTGATGCTGTTCCAGGCTTCAAGGCTTTACGCTGCCCGCGGGGGTGGCCCTCTACATTCTTTGTGCAACCTTGCCGTGCCCTGAAGGCCGGCATTCAGGAGACAACCATGAGCGAATCGTTGGTGCTGGTCGAAACCCGTGGCCGGGTCGGTTTGTTGACACTTAATCGGCCCAAGGCCCTGAACGCGCTCAACGACGCCCTGATGGATGAATTGGGCGCGGCCTTGCTGGCGTTCGAGCAGGACGACGGCATTGGCGCCATCGTCATCACGGGTAGCGAAAAAGCGTTCGCCGCCGGCGCCGACATCGGCGCCATGAAGGACTGGTCCTATATGGACGTCTATCGCAGCGACTACATCACGCGCAATTGGGAAACGCTCAAGCGCGTGCGCAAACCGGTCATCGCCGCCGTGGGTGGCTACGCCCTGGGTGGGGGCTGCGAACTGGCCATGATGTGCGACATGCTGATCGCCGCCGACAGCGCCAAGTTCGGCCAACCCGAAATCAAGCTGGGCGTGATTCCCGGCGCCGGCGGCACCCAGCGCCTGCCGCGCGCCGTCGGCAAGGCCAAGGCCATGGACCTGGTGCTCACCGGCCGCATGATGGGGGCCGAGGAAGCCGAGCGGGCCGGGCTGGTGTCGCGCGTGGTGCCGGCCGCCAAACTGCTGGACGAAGCCATCGAAGCGGCCACCGTCATCGCATCGATGTCGATCGCGTCGGTGATGATGGCGAAGGAATCGGTCAATCGTGCTTTCGAAAGCTCGCTCAACGAAGGCCTGCTGTTCGAGCGCCGTGTCTTCCACTCCCTGTTCGGTACCGAGGACCAGAAGGAAGGCATGACGGCCTTCATTGAAAAGCGCGAAGCCCGCTTCAAGCATCGTTAGTCGTGGTGGCTCCGGGTGGCGGGGCCTGCCGCGCCGCGCCCGGCCTTGCCTGGCGTTCGCCTTTGGCTCCGGCCCTGGCCTTGACTGAGCGGACGTGGCGGCGCACCGGCGGGCATCCCGCTTGCTGATGAGCGCGCCTACTCAGCCACGGGCAATGTCAAAGGAGCTCTTCGATGCGTACTCTCTCACGTCCTCAGTCTTTGCGTCTGGCCGTCCTGGCCTGCGCGATCGGCATGAGCTGCGCGGCCGCGGCGCAATCGCCTCAGCCTACCTTCCGCCTGGTCTCCGAAACACCTGCCGCCGCTCCTGTCGCGCCGGCTACGGTCAGTGGCCAGGAATTGCATGACATCGCGGTCGATGCGTATGTGTACGCCTATCCCATGGTGTTGATGGAGCTGACCCGCCGCGCCGCCACCAATGTGCAAACGCCGCTCGACGGCCGGGCGCCGCTGAATATGTTCGGCCACAAGACCGCGTTCCCTGACGCGAATACGCCGAATGCGCGTTGGCCCAGCACCGATACGCTCTATTCCAGCATGTGGTACGACGTCAGCCGCGAACCGTTGATCGTGCGCGTGCCTGATGCCGGCAACCGCTATTACTTCCTGACCTTGCTGGACATGTGGACCGACGTGTTCGCTTCGCGCGGCACCCGCACGGTCGGCAACCAGCCGCAGGCGTTCGCCATCGTGGGTCCGTATTGGCAGGGAACGATGCCGCCCGGCGTGGACGTGGTGCGCAGCCCGACCTCCACCGGCTGGGTCCTGGGTCACGTCCAGACCAATGGCCCGGCGGACTATCCGGCCGTCAACCAGTTCCAGTCGGGCCTGGTGACGCAGCCCTTGAGCACCGTCAGCCCGGCCTATGGCCAATCGAACCGAACCTTCATGCCGGTGACGGGCAACGTCAATCCCAATGTGAACACGCAGACACCGCCGGCGGACCAGATCGCCACGATGGACGCTGCCACCTTCTGGGGCATCTTTACCGACGTCGTGCGCAACAATCCGCCGCACGCCAACGACTATCCCATGCTGGATCGCCTGCGCCGCATCGGCCTGGGCGGCGGCCAGGCGCCGGCCTACAACCGCCTCGATCCAGCGGTGCAACAGGCCCTGGCGCAAGCGGGTCCGGAAGCAGGCCGCCGTATCGCCGACTACGTGGCGGGGCTGGGTGACGGCTACAACGGCTGGAACACCGTATCCGAAGGCATCGGCACCTACGGCACCGACTATCTGCGCCGGGCCGCCATTGCCTATGCAGGGCTGGGTGCCGGCGTGCCGGAAGACGTGATGTATCCGGTCACCTCGATCGATTCGAAGGGGCGCGCGCTGGACGGCGACGAGGACTATGTGCTGCACTTCGACAAAGGCCAATTGCCACCTGTGAATGCGTTCTGGTCGCTGGTCGTGTACGGCCCGAACCAGACGTTCACCGCCAACCAGGCCAACAAGTACGCCATCCACAGCACCGACTCGCTGAAATACAACACCGACGGCTCGCTGGACATCTACATCGGCCACAAGACGCCGAGTCGCGACAAGCAAAGCAACTGGCTACCGGCGCCGGAGGCGGGTCCCTTCATGATGAATATGCGCCTGTACTGGCCGCGCAGCATCGCCCTGGACGGCAGCTGGGCGCCGCCGCCGGTGGTGCGCGACTGACCGGGTTCGAGTAATCGGCCGCGCGACGGAGGTCCGTCGCGCGGCGTTGCGCTGATCGCGGCTGGCCATGGCTTGTCCCCGTGGCCGGGATCGCGTTATGGGCGGCCTGCAAGGGCCGCCCTTTTTTGTCCCTGTGAAAAATATGTCCTCGTATGAGTGTTGTACACTCAGCGCCTCGTCAGCTTTTTCGTTTGCGAGGGGCGTCACTAACACGCTATACTCCAATAGTTTGACGCTTGCAGGGTAAACAACGCATCGCGTTGTCAGCAGGGAATCTTCATTACATAAGCTTCACTATAGACATCACTACATAGACATCCCCACGGGCACACATTGGGTCTTGAATAGCAGGCTCAAGCGCGCTGCCCACGCGGTTAGAAGCATCTCTGGCTGTCCGGTTTTCGTAGCAATTTCAGGTAGATAGGTCGGGTTAACAGTCCGCTTGCAGTTCACCATGCGGCGCGTGAGCGTCGGCGTGTCGTGACACGGGCGGGTGGCCGAAAATCCTTGGACGTTACGAAGTGAATCGGTCGAGACAGCCCGAGCAAGCGGCAGCCCGCGGTGACTGGAGAGGTAGATGAGTGGTGATAAATAGTGAAGGCGAGCCGGAAGCCATCAAGCTCAGCGCCGAGGATAAGGCGGCGCTGGATGCGAGGGCGGGCCGGGGGCTGGTAAGGGCGGTCATGGCCCAGGGTGTAATGGCGGTGTTGGCGACAGTGGTAGCCGGGGCGGTAGCGGGGTCGGCGGCGGCATGGTCGGCGTTAGCAGGGGCGGGGGCGTATTTCTTGCCGAACTCCCTGTTTGCGCTGCGCTTGTTGCTCAACGCGCATCAACCTGGACGGGCCAATCCGTTTACGTTTTTCCTGGGTGAAGCATTCAAGCTGGGCATGACGGTTTTGTTGTTGGGGCTCACGGTGTATCTGGGCCGCGGGCACATCGTCTGGCCGGCTCTGTTGATCGGTTTGCTGTGCGTGCTCAAGGGGCATGTGCTGCTGCTGATGACAGGCAAGTTGTCATAGCGACGCATCAAAGTTTTTGTTCTAACGGCTGGCGCCTGCGCCAGCGACAGCATACAGGGTAGGAATCACATGGCTGCCGCCAGCGACGTGTCGCCTCAGTCGGAATATATCCAGCACCATCTGGTGCATCTGAATAACTTGGGTGAAAAGCAGTCCGCCATCGCCCAATTCAATATCGTCAACTACGACTCGCTGTTCTGGTCCATCCTGATGGGCTTGCTCGTGGTGTTCTTCCTCTGGCGTGCCGCTCGCAAGGCGACCAGTGGCGTACCGGGCCGTTTCCAGATGTTCGTGGAATCGCTGGTCGACATGGTTGAAGAGCAGGCCAAGGGCATCGTCCACAATGAAGTGTCGCGTCGCTTCGTGTCGCCGCTGGCGCTGACGGTGTTCCTGTGGATCGTCATGATGAACGCGCTGGACTTCGTCCCCGTCGATCTGCCGGCCACCGTGTTCCGCTGGATCGGCCTGGGTTCGCACCACGGTGATCCCCTGTACTACCACCGCATTCTGCCGACCGCCGACCTGAACGTGCCGATGGGCATGTCGCTGGGCGTGCTGCTGCTGATGTTCTATTACGGCATCAAGATCAAGCACCCGGGTGGCTTTGTCAAAGACCTGATCAGCGCGCCTTTCCATGGCCATGGCGTCATGGCGATCGTCCTGCTGCCGTTCAACCTGCTGCTGAACCTCATCGAGTATGCCGCCAAGTCCGTTTCGCTGGGCATGCGGTTGTTCGGCAACATGTTTGCCGGTGAACTCCTGTTCATGCTGATCGCCCTGCTGGGCGGCGCCTGGACGGGCTGGAACGCCACCAGCATCGGCTTGGGCCTCGGCCAGATCGTGGCCGGCTCCATCTGGGCAATTTTCCACATCCTGATCGTGTTGCTGCAGGGCTTCATCTTCATGATGTTGACTCTGGTCTACATCGGCCAGGCACACGAAGGGCATTGATCGGACGCCCCGAGTTCGCCGGTGCGGGGGAGTATTCCCGTGCCGGCCGCAAGATCTTCTTGCATAGCGCTGTACCACTGCTTTACCCCTCACCAATATTTTTTGACTTCAGATTTCTAAACAAGGAGTTGTCATGACCAACGTAGCTTTCGTTGCTCTCGCTTGCGGTCTCATCATCGGTCTGGGCGCTATCGGCGCTTGCATCGGTATCGCGCTGATGGGGGGCAAATACCTGGAAGCTTCGGCTCGTCAGCCTGAACTGATGAACGCCCTGCAAACCAAGATGTTCCTGCTGGCTGGCCTGATCGACGCCGCGTTCCTGATCGGTGTTGGTATCGCCATGCTGTTCGCGTTCGCCAACCCGTTCGTCGGCTAAAGGCGAAGTCCCGTCGCTTGCGGCGGGCATGGAGTCCGGCGGCGCGCTCAGCGTCTTACCGCCGGCACAGTATCGAGTGCTTGCGGCGTCTTCGATGAAGACGCCGGAGCCTTAAGGGTTTAAAGGGAACGACCGTGAATCTGAACGCGACAATCATCTTCCAGATGCTCGTGTTCTTCGTTCTGGGCTGGTTCACGATGAAATTCGTGTGGCCGCCCCTGACGAAGGCGATGGACGAACGCCGCCAGAAAATTGCTGACGGCCTGGCCTCCGCCGAAAAGGGCAAGGCTGACCTGGCTCAGGCGCAGGCGCGCATCAGCCTCATCGAGGCCTCTGCCAAGTCCGAAAACCACGCCCGTATCGTCGAGGCGGAAAAGCAGGCGAACCAGCTGATCGAGCAGGCCCGCCGCGAAGCCGAAGCCGAACGTGCGCGTATCGTGGCGCAAGCCAAGCAAGACGCCGAGCTGGAAGGTCAGCGCGTGCGTGACTCGCTGCGCGCGGACGTGGCTGCCCTGGCAGTCAAGGGCGCCGAACAGATCCTCAAGCGCGAGGTTGACGCCCGCGCCCACGCCGAGCTGCTCAACCAGCTCAAGGCGCAGCTTTAATCCAGGAACGTCATGGCTGAAATATCGACTGTCGCCAGACCTTACGCCGAGGCGCTCTTCGGTGCCGCGCTCGACGACAAGGCCAGCGGGCTGCAAAGCTGGGCCGACCTGGTGGGTGCAATGGCCCAAGTGGCGTCCAACGCGGACGTGCGCGAGGCCATGGCCGACCCGCGTCTGGACGACGCGCAGCGCGCGCAGACTTTCACCGGTCTGCTGAAGGGCGAGGTGCCGCAGGCAGCGCGCAATTTCATCGAGCTGCTCGCCCAGAATGACCGCTTGCTGCTCCTGCCTGAAATCGCCAGCCAGTTCGTGACGCTGAAGAATCGTCACGAAGGTTCGGCGCAGGCTGATATCACCAGCGCATTCGAATTGTCCGAAGCCCAGGTCAAGGACTTGACCTCGGCGCTCGAACTGAAGTTCGGGCTGAAGCTCAAGCCGCGCGTCACGGTGGACTCGTCGCTGATCGGCGGCGTGCGCGTGGCGGTCGGCGACCAGGTACTCGATACATCCGTGCAAGCCCAATTGGCCCGCATGCGCGACACGCTGGCGGCGTAAGCCAGGCGACTAACAGGATTCCAGGAGTCTGAACATGCAACTCAATCCCTCCGAGATCAGCGAACTGCTCAAGAGCCGCATCGAGGGCCTGGGCGCTTCGACCGATATTCGCACCCAGGGCACGGTGGTTTCCGTGACCGACGGTATTACCCGCATCCACGGTCTGTCCGACGTGATGCAGGGCGAAATGCTCGAATTTCCCAACAACGTTTTCGGCCTCGCGCTAAACCTCGAGCGCGACTCCGTCGGCGCCGTGATTCTGGGCGACTACACCGGCGTTTCCGAAGGTGACCAGGTCAAGACGACCGGCCGCATTCTGGAAGTTCCGGTCGGTCCGGAACTGCGTGGCCGCGTGGTCAACACGCTGGGCGAACCCATCGACGGCAAGGGTCCGGTCAACACCAAGGAAACCGACATCATCGAAAAAGTGGCGCCTGGCGTTATCGCCCGCCGCTCGGTGTCGCAACCCCTGCAGACCGGCGTCAAGGCTATCGATGCCATGGTGCCCATCGGCCGTGGCCAGCGCGAGCTGATCATTGGCGACCGCCAGACCGGCAAGACCGCCGTTGCTGTCGATACCATCATCAGCCAGAAGGGCAAGGGCGTCACTTGCGTGTACGTCGCCATCGGCCAGAAGGCATCGACCATCAACAACGTCCTGCGCAAGCTCGAAGAGCACGGCGCCATGGACTACACGATCATCGTCGCCGCTTCGGCTTCGGATTCGGCCGCCATGCAGTACCTGGCCCCGTACGCCGGCTGCACGATGGGCGAATACTTCCGCGACCGCGGTGAAGACGCGCTGATCATTTATGACGATCTGACCAAGCAGGCCTGGGCCTACCGTCAGGTGTCGTTGCTGCTGCGCCGCCCGCCGGGCCGCGAAGCCTACCCCGGCGACGTGTTCTATCTGCACTCGCGCCTGCTGGAACGCGCTGCCCGCGTGAACGAAGACTATGTCGAAAAGTTCACCAATGGCGCCGTGAAGGGCAAGACCGGTTCGCTGACCGCCCTGCCCATCATCGAAACGCAAGCCGGTGACGTTTCCGCATTCGTGCCGACCAACGTGATCTCGATCACGGACGGCCAGATCTTCCTGGAAACCGACCTGTTCAACGCCGGTGTCCGCCCCGCCATCAACGCCGGTATCTCGGTGTCGCGAGTCGGTGGCGCTGCGCAGACCAAGGTCGTCAAGAAGCTGTCCGGCGGTATCCGTACCGACTTGGCGCAGTACCGTGAACTGGCCGCCTTCGCGCAGTTCGCTTCCGACCTGGACGACGCCACCCGTCGCCAGCTGGAACGCGGCAAGCGCGTGGTGGAACTGCTCAAGCAGCCGCAATACCAGCCGCTGCAAGTGTGGGAACTGGCCATCACGCTGTACACGGTCAACAACGGCTATCTGGACGACGTCGATGTGTCGCAGGTGCTGGCTTTCGAAAAGGCCCTGAAGGATCACGTCAAGGCCAAGCACGAAGGTCTGATCCAGCGCGTCGAGGACACCAAGGAACTGTCGAAGGATGACGAGGCCGAACTGGCCGCCGCCATCGCGGAGTTCAAGAAGCACGGTGCGTTTTAAGACACCTTGACTGCCCGTTAGGTTGGAGCCGGCGCAGTCCGCCGGCCCCAGCGTAACGGGGCCGGCGCTGCCCTCCAGCCGCCGGCCCGTCACACCAGGAAAGCGCAATGCCCGGAATCAAGGAAATCCGAACCAAGATCAAGAGCGTGCAAAACACGCGCAAGATCACCAAGGCGATGGAAATGGTCGCCGCATCCAAGATGCGCAAGGCGCAGGAGCGGATGCGCGCGGGCCGTCCGTATGCCACCAAGGTGCGTGATATCGCCGCGCACCTTATGCAGGCCAATCCCGAGTACAGCCACCCCTTTCTGATCGAGCGCGAACAGGTCAAGGCGGTGGGTGTGGTTCTGGTGACCACCGACAAGGGCTTGTGCGGCGGCCTGAACACCAACGTGTCGCGTGTCACGCTGGCCAAGCTCAAGGAATTCCAGCAGCGCGGCGTGCAAGTGCAGGCTACGGCGCTGGGCAACAAGGGCCTGAGCCTGCTGACCCGTATCAAGGCGAACCTGGTGTCGCAGGAAATCGGGTTGGGCGATGCGCCCAACCTCGAACGCCTGCTGGGCGCCATCAAGGTTCAGATCGACGCGTATCTGGACGGCCGTATCGACGAGTTGTACGTGGCCACGACCCGCTTCATCAACACGATGAAGCAGGAGCCCGTGTTCCTGCGTCTGTTGCCGCTGCCGGATGTCCGGATGGAAGATCCCTTCCACAACCCGAATTCGACCGAAGCGAGCCACGCTGAAGTGAAGTCGGAATACAGCTGGGATTACATCTACGAGCCCGACGCGCGCACGGTCATCGACGAGCTGTTGCACCGCTATGTCGAAGGTGTGATGTACCAGGCGGTTGCCGAGAACATGGCCTCGGAGCAGTCGGCCCGCATGGTGGCCATGAAGGCCGCCTCGGACAATGCCAAGAAGGTTATCGGCGAATTGCAGCTGGTCTACAACAAGACCCGCCAAGCCGCGATCACCAAGGAAATTTCGGAAATCGTGGGGGGCGCCGCCGCCGTTTGACGCCCACCAGGACGTCCGCGGATGCTGCATCCCGACAGGAAAGTTATCAAAGGAATCGACATGAGCAACGGAACCATCGTTCAGTGCATCGGCGCCGTGGTGGATATTCAGTTCCCCCGCGATCACATGCCCAAGATCTACGAAGCCCTCACCCTGGTGGATGAAGGTACTTCGTTCGTGGAAAAGGGCCTGACCCTCGAAGTCCAGCAACAGCTGGGCGACGGCGTGGTTCGTACCATCGCGCTGGGCTCCAGCGACGGCCTGCGCCGCGGCATGCAAGTCGCCGGCACCGGCGCTCCCATCTCGGTGCCCGTCGGCACCGGCACGCTGGGCCGCATCATGGATGTGCTGGGTCGTCCGATCGACGAAGCCGGTCCCATCCAGCACGAAGAAAAGCGCGCCATCCACCAGGAAGCGCCCCGTTTCGACGAACTGTCGCCTTCCGTCGAGCTGCTGGAAACCGGCATCAAGGTTATCGACCTGGTGTGCCCGTTCGCCAAGGGCGGCAAGGTCGGCCTGTTCGGCGGCGCCGGCGTGGGCAAGACCGTCAACATGATGGAACTGATCAACAACATCGCCAAGCAGCACAGCGGCTTGTCGGTGTTCGCCGGCGTGGGCGAGCGTACCCGCGAAGGCAACGACTTCTACCATGAAATGGAAGAGTCGAACGTTCTGGACAAGGTCGCCATGGTGTTCGGTCAGATGAACGAACCTCCCGGCAACCGTCTGCGCGTGGCGCTGACCGGCCTGAGCATGGCCGAGAAGTTCCGCGACGAAGGCCGCGACATCCTGTTCTTCGTCGACAACATCTACCGTTACACCCTGGCCGGCACCGAAGTGTCCGCGCTGCTGGGCCGTATGCCGTCGGCGGTGGGTTACCAGCCGACGCTGGCCGAGGAAATGGGCAAGCTGCAAGAGCGCATCACCTCGACCAAGACTGGCTCGATCACGTCCATCCAGGCCGTTTACGTGCCGGCGGATGACTTGACCGACCCGTCGCCTGCCACCACCTTCCAGCATTTGGATTCGACCGTGGTGCTGTCGCGTGACATCGCCGCCCTGGGTATCTACCCGGCCGTCGAACCGCTGGACTCGACCAGCCGCCAGCTGGACCCGCAAGTGGTTGGCGAAGAGCACTACGCCACTGCCCGCGCCGTCCAGCAGACGCTGCAGAAGTACAAGGAACTGCGCGACATCATCGCCATTCTGGGTATGGACGAACTGTCGCCGGAAGACAAGCTGAGCGTGGCTCGCGCCCGCAAGATCCAGCGCTTCCTGTCGCAGCCTTTCCACGTGGCCGAAGTGTTCACCGGCTCGCCTGGCAAGTACGTGCCCTTGGCCGAAACCATCCGTGGTTTCAAGATGATCGTCAACGGCGAGTGCGATGCGCTGCCCGAGCAGGCTTTCTACATGGTCGGTACCATCGACGAGGCCTTCGAGAAGGCCAAGAAACTGCAATAAGGATCGGATATGGCTACCCTGCATGTTGATGTCGTCAGTGCGGAAGCGGCGATTTTCTCCGGTGAGGCGAAATTCGTGGTGCTGCCTGGCGAAGCGGGCGAGCTCGGCATCCTGCCGGGTCACACCCCGCTGATTTCGCGGATTCGTCCGGGGACGCTGAAGATCGTGCGCACCGACGATGTCGAAGAAAGCGTCTTCGTCGCCGGGGGCATTCTGGAAGTGCAGCCGAATGGCGTGACGGTTCTGGCCGACACCGCCATCCGCGCGGCGGATCTGGATGAAGCCAAGGCCGAAGCGGCGCGCAAGAAGGCCGAAGAGGCATTGCGCAATGCCAAGGACACGGCGGACATCGCCGTGGTCGAAGCCGAACTGGCGATGCTGACGGCGCAAGCCATCGCGGCGCGCCGTTTGCGCGGCGGTCGCGGTACGCACTAAGCGCTTCAGCGCTGAGCGATCCTGCTGGTCGTTTGGTGAGACCTTGAACGTAAGCCCTGAGGGCTTGTTGAGAGGGCTTGCTGATACCAGCGAAAAAACCAGGCCTGGTGCCTGGTTTTTTTTCGTCCGCTTCCTGTCCAGTTTTCATTTGTTGACGCCGCGCAATATCCCTGCAGATCTGGCTAAAATGTTGCGATCGATTGTCATTCAACTTTTAGTCAGTTCCGCGGAGATTCCCCAGGATGGCCAAGCTGCCGATCAAGACGTGGTATGCGATACACAAGTGGACCAGCCTGGTCTGTACGATTTTCCTGCTCATCATCTGTGTGACCGGGTTGCCGCTGGTCTTCCACCATGAAATCGAACACTGGCTGGATGATGCCAAGCCCTATGCCCAGGTGCCGGAAGGTACGGCACGCGCCAGCCTGGATGGGATGGTGGCGACCGCCATGCGGATGTTTCCCAACGAGCTCATCGAGTACGTCTATATCGACGACGAGGAACCACAGGTCTATCTGGGCATGACGCCCAATCGCGCCGATAAGTCGCTGAACCACGCGTTGCGTTTCGATGCCCACACCGGCGAGGTGGTGAAGGCTGTCGGGTCCTCGGCACAGGACGGCCATAGCTTCATGGACGTCATGCTGCGCCTGCACGTAGACCTGTTCGCCGATCTGCCGGGTGAACTGTTCCTGGGTTTCATGGGCTTGCTGTTCGTGGTGGCCGTGGTTTCCGGCGTGGTCCTCTACGGCCCCTTCATGAAGAAGATCGAATTCGGTACCGTGCGGGGCGACCGTTCCACGCGGATCAAATGGCTGGACCTGCATAACCTGCTGGGCGTCGTCACGCTGGTCTGGGCCTTCGTGGTCGGCCTGACAGGGGTGATCAACGAGCTGTCCACGCCGATGTTCCGCTATTGGCAATCGACGGCCTTGCAAGGGCTGCTGGAACCTCACCGGGGCAAACCGACGCCGCAACTGGGCCAGCTGGCCTCCCTGGACGCCATTGCCGAGACCGTGAGCAAGACGTCCCCGGGCATGACGCTCACGTCCGTCACGTTCCCCGGCAACGCTTATGGCAGTCCCTATCACTTCGTCACCTGGTCCAAGGGCCAGACGCCGTTGACTTCGCGCTTGTTCAGCCCCTCGCTACTGGATGCACAAACAGGTAAATTAGCGGCTCAGGTCGAAATGCCCTGGTATCTGCGCGCGCTGGAAGTGTCACGGCCGCTTCATTTCGGCGACTACGGCGGCATGCCCCTGAAGATCATCTGGGCGCTGCTGGACGTGGTGACCATCATCGTGCTGGGCAGCGGGCTGTATCTCTGGATCGCACGGCGCCGCAGCGCGGCCGCGCGCATCGCGGAACTGGAGGCGCGTCACAAGGCCTGGGCCAGCGCGCGCGCCTGATCCCGCCAGCCTACGCCAAGGGCGCGCGCCGGCGGCTTCAGGCCTGCCGGCGCCGTGCCCGCCGTCCCGCCTGGTACCTGACGCCAGGCGGCGACCAAAGCATCCGTGCAGCTTTTCCCTTAAGTGCGCGTTGCAATGCGGAGCTTCCGTATTGCCTGGGTACTCACCGATCTTTAGCCTTGGTTCTCCAAGGCATAAGACTTACGGGAGTAGCGAACAATGCGCGAAACGCTGGACTGCGGTGTATTGATGGTGCCGCCGCATCACGGCTGGATGCTCGAATGGATAAGCCGGCATGCCCAGGCCCTGGGCCGTTTGCGGCTCTATCCCGTGCACTTCGACGAGAAGACGCTGGGCGGATCGGCGAGCCTGACGATACCGCCGCTGCCGCCCACCACGGCCGCCACGCCCGGCACGGCGGCGGGCATGGAGATTCCCGCCGAGGTCCTGGCGCGGCTGGCGATCCCCTTGCGCCGCTACGACGTCTGCGTCCTGCCGGTCACGCCCGCCACCGTGGCCTGGACTCGCACTGCGCTGGCTTGCGCGCGCACTCAATTGCATACGCCGCTGCTGGCCTTGGCGCGCGGCCTGAAGGCCGCTGCCGTGCAGGATCTGCTGGTGCTGGGGCTGCAGGACTTCGCCCTGCATCGGGCCTGTGCCGACGAGTTGCGCGCGCGCCTGTTACGTCTGGCTGAATCGATGCCGCGAGTGGATCCGGCGTCCATGACCTATACGCTGCAAGCGCCGGTGGCGCTCTCCATCAACGACACGATGGTCAGGTACGACGTGGTCCAGAAGGGACGCGAGCAGCGGGAGGATGATCATCAGGCAGGTCAGGGGGCTGAATATCCTGCAAGCGCGCGCCACGATGCGTATCCGGCGCCAACCGCGCGCGCTTGGGCGAACGGCCCGGATGGCGTGAACGACCTGGATAGCCCGCATAGCCCGAATAGCCTGAATGGTCCGAATGGCCCGCGGCAGCACGCCGACTCTGGCGCCGACAGCAGCCATGAGGGCGACCCCGACGCCATTTCGTTTCTCGATGAACTGGCCAGCCAGCGTCGCTCGTTCGAACGGGCCGCGTTGAGCAGGCGCGGCATGGGCCGCGCGCCGGGCATTCCGTCCGATGAGCCGTTCCGTGTAGCCAAATCCCGGGTAGTCGGCTGCTTCGAGCGCGACTACGTCCGTACCGCACTGTCGCGCCACGCCGGCAACGTGGCCAGCGCCGCTCGCGCATCGGCCAAGCACAGGCGCGCCTTTTGGGCCTTGATGCGCAAACACGCGATCGATGCCGACCCCTATCGCACCCACGAAGGCGAGGAGGAAGAGGAGTGAGCCGGCACGCCCGGGACCAGAGGGTAAAATGGCGGGCTTGATCAGAGAGAAAGAACCAGAGAAGCCTGTGTCCCTTGCCCCGCTGAAGAACGACGTATTCCTGCGCGCGCTGTCGCGCGAGCCGGTTCCCTACACGCCCGTATGGCTGATGCGCCAGGCCGGCCGCTACCTGCCGGAATACAACGCGACCCGGGCGCGCGCCGGTTCTTTCATGGGCCTGGCCCAGAATCCAGCGTTCGCCGCCGAAGTCACCCTGCAGCCGCTGGAGCGCTACCCGCTGGACGCGGCCATCCTGTTTTCCGACATCCTGACCGTGCCTCACGCCATGGGCCTGGGCCTGGAATTCCGCGCCGGCGAGGGGCCGCATTTCGACCGCCCCGTACGCGATGAACGTGATGTCGACGCGCTGAGCGTGCCCGACATGGAATCGCTGCGCTATGTATTCGACGCGGTGTCGCTGATCCGGCGCGAATTGGACGGCCGCGTGCCGCTGATCGGTTTCGCGGGCAGTCCCTGGACCGTCGCTTGTTATATGGTCGAAGGCAAGGGCAGCTCCGACTACCGCCTGATCAAATCCATGCTTTACGGCCGGCCCGACTTGCTGCATCGGATTTTGCAGATCAATGCGCAAGCCACGGCCAACTACCTCAATGCCCAGATCGACGCCGGCGCCCAGGCGGTCATGCTGTTCGACAGTTGGGGCGGCGTGCTGGCCGATGGCCTGTTCCAGCAATTCTCCCTGGCGTATACGCGCCAGGTGGTCGCGGCCCTGAAGCGGGAAAACGAGGGCCGGCGCGTGCCGGTAATCGTGTTCACCAAGGGGGGCGGCCTGTGGCTGGAAGATATCGCCGCCTGTGGCGCCGACGCCGTGGGCCTGGACTGGACGGTAAACCTGGGCCAGGCTCGCCGGCGTGTGAACGACAGCGTGGCACTGCAGGGCAACCTCGATCCCATGTCCCTGTTTGGTGGCGGCCCCGCTATCCGGGCCGAGGCCCGGCGCGTGATCGATGCTTTCGGCAAGGTGAGCGAGGGCAAGAACTCAAGCAACAACTCAAGCAAAAACGCGGACGGCAGACAGGGCGGCCATGTCTTCAATTTGGGGCACGGAATTTCGCAATTCACTCCGCCTGAAGCCGTAGCTGAATTGGTCGATGAAGTGCATGGCTACAGCCGCGCTTTTCACGCCATCTAGCGCTTATGTGAGTAATCGCTTCGCTTGATTGGCGCTTGCACGGCCCGCTTCCAAGAGGAGTTGTGCACAGCAACGAGGGTATAAGCAAAGCGGTGCATCTTCTTAGTTTCAATCTTGAAACTTCGTATAAGTCGTTGATTATTCGCAGGTATATTAAATTCATAAAAATTTTGCAGGAATTCTAGGCATGTGCTAGCCCGGTCGCAAGCGGATATCCCGAAGATTTTCCCCAAAGTTATCCACAGGGCGGCCAGCCACATTTCAGCGGCGTTTCAAGTCACGGCGCGACAGTGCCTTAGCGGCCAATTCCAGATTTCACTTTAATTGCAGCAAATACTCTGACCCTCATCCTTTTTGCCGATTGTGTCTCTCCCCATGCCGCCGTCCGCTCCGCCCGCTGACCTGCTAGCCGACGCGCCGGGTGAGCTGGCGCCGGCCGCGAATGCGGACGCTGTGTGGATAAGAGTGGCACTGGATGTTCCTCTGCCTGGCCCCTTCGACTACCGTGCGGCGGCGCCGCTGGCGGCGGGGCTGCGGGTTATCGTGCCGTTCGGACGCCGGCGCATGGTTGGCGTGGTTGTGGATAATCCCGCCGAGCCGGCGGTCGATCCCGCCCAGGTCAAGGCGATCGAACGGGTGTTGGACGATTTGCCGCCCTTCGGCGCCGATTGGCTGCGTCTGGCCGCGTTTGCCGCCGATTACTACCAGCGCCCCTTGGGTGAGGTGATGTTGCCGGCCTTGCCGCCCCCTTTGCGCAAGGTGTCGGCCTACGAGGGCCAGCGTTCGGCAAGCGGGCCGGTCGCGCGGATGGACCAGCGCGCCGCACCCAAGCCGGTCAGGAAGAAACGCGTCTCCAAGGCGGCGCAGGCAAGCGCGGCACAAACCGCCACGCCTGTGGATAAGCCGGAGAACCAGGCATCGGAGAACCAGGCATCAGGGCCCGAAGCACCGGAAAGCATGGCGCCGGAGGTGGCGAGGCCTGCAAGCCCCATGGCATTGGCCGGTGCTCCCGTGGCTGCCGTCGCGCCCGTCCTCAACGCCGACCAGCAGGCCGCTGTCGATGCCATTGCCGCCGTGCAGGGTTTCAAGCCGGTGTTGCTGCATGGGGTGACCGGCAGCGGCAAGACCGAGGTCTATCTGCATGCGGCCGAGCGCGTGCTCGCGGCCGGGCGCCAGGTCCTGCTGATGGTGCCGGAAATCAATCTGACCCCCCAGCTGGAAGCCGTCCTGCGCGCACGCCTGGACACCGTTGCCGGCCCGGGCGCGCTGGCCGTGCTGCACAGCGGCCTGGCCGACGGCGAACGCCTGCAGGCCTGGGCGCGCGCGCAGCGTGGGCAGGCGCGGGTGCTGCTGGGCACCCGCATGTCCGTCTTCGCCGCGCTGCCGGACCTTGGCCTGATCATCGTCGACGAAGAACACGACGCGTCCTACAAGCAGCAGGACGGCCTGCGCTATTCGGCGCGCGACCTGGCGATCTGGCGTGCGCATGACCTGGATATCCCCGTGCTGCTGGGTTCGGCCACGCCTTCGCTGGAAAGCTGGCTGCACGCCGAGCGCGGCCGCTATCTGCGCCTGACGCTGGCCAGCCGCGCCAAGTCCAGCAGCCTGCCGGCCGTGCGCCTGGTCGACACGCGCCGCCTGGTAATGAAGCAGGGCCTGTCGCCGCAGTTGACCGACGCCATCGGCAAGCGCCTGGAACGGGGCGAGCAATCGCTGGTCTTCCTGAACCGGCGCGGCTATGCGCCGGTGCTGCATTGCGCGTCCTGCGCCTGGGTCAGCCATTGCCCCCGTTGTTCCGCCTACACCGTGCTGCATCGGGGACCCGGTGCGGGCGGCCATCTGCTGGCCTGCCACCACTGCGGTTTCCAGGCCCGCGTGCCACGTGCCTGCCCCGAATGCGGCGACCAGGACCTGCAACCCATGGGGCGCGGCACCCAGCGGGTGGAAGAACATCTGGCCGAGCTGTTTCCCGGCGCCCGTATCCTGCGTATCGACGCCGACAGCACGCGCCGCAAGGGCAGCGCGCAGGCGCTGTTCGCCAGCGTCCACGCCGGCGAGGTCGACATCCTGGTCGGCACGCAGATGGTGGCCAAGGGGCACGACTTCTCGCGGTTGGGCCTGGTCGGCGTGATCAATGCCGATTCCATGCTGTTCGCCCATGACTTCCGCGCGCCGGAACGCCTGTTCGCACAGCTGATGCAGGTGGCGGGCCGGGCCGGCCGCCATACCGAAGGCGGTGAAGTGTTGATCCAGACCGGTTATCCGGAGCAGCCGGTCTATCAGGCGCTGTTACGTCACGACTATGCCGGCTTCGCCCGCCACGCCTTGCGTGAACGCGAAAGCACCGGCTTGCCGCCGTATGCCTATCAGGCCCTGCTTACCGCCGAGGCGCGCGAGCTGGCGCAGGCGCTGGCCTTCCTGCAGGAAGCGCGCGCCTTGCCGGAAAGCACGGGCGCTTTCGGCACCCTGGTGTCGACGATTACGCGCTACGATCCCGTACCGCTGCGCGTGGTCCGGGTGGCCAACGTCGAGCGGGCGCAACTGCTGGTGGAAAGCGGGCACCGGCCCGCCCTGCAGGCTTTCCTGTCCACCTGGTCCGCCTTGCTGCCGCAACTGGCCAGCGCCAGCCGCGTGCGCTGGCAGCTCGAAGTCGATCCCCTGGAAATCTGATCCCGCCATGTCCAACTCCGTTCCCGCCGGTTTGAATCCGCCGCAGCGCGAGGCCGTCCTGTACCTGGGCGGCCCTTGCCTGGTACTGGCGGGCGCGGGCAGCGGCAAGACGCGTGTCATCACGCAGAAGATCGCGTATTTGCTGCAGGACTGCGGCTATCAGGGCCGCAACATCGTGGCGCTGACCTTCACCAACAAGGCGGCACGCGAGATGGACGAACGGGTCAAGACCCTGGTCGAGCGCAAGCTGTCCAAGGGCCTGACCATCAGCACGTTCCACGCGCTGGGTGTGCGCCTGTTGCGCGAGGAAGCGCGGCATGCCGGGTTGAAGCCGCAGTTTTCCATCCTGGATGCGGACGATGCCATGGGCATCGTGCAGGAACTGCTGGCCACCACCGACAAGGGCCGCTTGCGGGCCGTGCAGCAGACCATCTCGCTGTGGAAGAATGCCTTGCTGGATCCGGATGGCGCGGAGAAGTCGGCCTCCACGCCGTCCGAGTTCGAGGCCGCGCGCGTTTACCGCAGCTATGCCGCCACGCTGGCGGCTTACCAGGCGGTCGATTTCGACGATCTGATCCTGGTGCCGGCGCGCCTGTTGGAAAACAACGAGGAGGTGCGCACGCGTTGGCAGAACCGCGTGCGCTATCTGCTGGTCGACGAGTATCAAGACACCAATGTGTGCCAGTATCGGCTGGTGCAACTGTTGACTGGCGACCGCGCCATGTTCACCGCGGTGGGCGACGACGATCAGGCCATCTATGCGTGGCGCGGCGCTACCATCGAGAACCTGGCCAAGCTGCCCAAGGACTATCCCAGCCTGAAGCTGATCAAGCTGGAGCAGAACTACCGTTCGGTGCAGCGCATCCTGGCCGCGGCGAATGAGGTCATCAGCAAGAATCCCAAGCTGTTCGAAAAGAAGTTGTGGTCGGACCTGGCGCATGGCGAGCCCATCATCGTCACGCCCATGGATGGCGAAGAGGCCGAGGCCGAAGCGACAGCCATGAAGATCTCCGCGTCGCGCTTCGAGCGGCAGGCGCAGTGGAAGGACTATGCGATCCTGTATCGCAGCAATCATCAGTCGCGCATTCTTGAACAGGCGCTGCGCAACCTGAAGATCCCGTACACGATCGCTGGCGGCCAGAGTTTCTTCGACAAGGCGGAGATTCGCGACGTGCTGTCCTATCTGCGCCTGATCGCCAATGACGAGGACGATCCGGCCTTCATCCGCGCGGCGACGACGCCCAAGCGGGGCATCGGCCAGGCGACCTTGCAGACCTTGGGCCAATACGCGGCGGACCGGCAACTGTCCTTGTTCGCGGCGGTTTTCGAGCACGGCCTGGAAACCCGCCTGCAGCCGCGCCAGCTGGAACAGCTGCGCGTGTTCGCCGAGTTCATCCAGCGTATCCAGTGGCGCGCCGGACGCGGCAAGGCGGGAGAAAAGCCGACGTCGGCGGAGCCGGCGGGTGTGATCCTGGACGATCTTCTGGGGGCCATCCAGTACGAGCGCCATCTCTACGACATCATGGAGGAAAAGCCGGCGCAGAGCCGCTGGGCCAACGTGATGGAGTTGACCTCGTGGCTCAAGCGCAAGTCCGAGGAAGATGGGCTGACGCTGTTCGAGCTGGTGCAGCACGTCGCCTTGGTGACGATGCTGGAGCGAGGCGAGGAAGAAACCCCCGACGCGGTGAAGATGACCACGCTGCATGCATCCAAGGGCCTGGAGTATCCGCACGTCTACATGGTGGGTGTGGAAGAGGGGCTGTTGCCGCACATGGGCAAGGACGAAGAGGAAGGCGATCCGGCCAAGGCGGCCGAATCGCTGGCCAGCCGCATCGAGGAAGAGCGGCGCCTGATGTACGTTGGCATCACGCGAGCCCAGCGCACCTTGAACCTGAGCTGGTGCAAGAAGCGCCGCCGTGCGCGCGAAGACCTGGTGCGCGAGCCTTCGCGTTTCATCGAGGAAATGGGGCTGGGCGATGCCCGGTTCCCCGAAGACGAGGAAACCCGGGCGATGAGTCCGAAGCAACGCCTGGATATGCTGAAGGCGTTATTGAAAAAGTAGTCCCGCCTGCCGCGCGGGGGCGGCATTGCTTTTTCTTGAAGAAGAACTCCAGCCTTACTCCAAATCACGCAGCAGCAGTTGCCAGAACTTCGCCCGCGCGGCCAGGGTGCTGACCAGGATGTACTCATTCAGCGTATGCGCGCCGTCGCCATCGGCCCCCAGGCCATCCAGCGTGGGCACCCCCATCGCCGATGTGAAATTCGCGTCGCTACCGCCGCCCGTCATCGGCGCGTCGTCCAGCTGAAACCCCGCCGCCGTGGCGAACAAGCGGGCCTTGCCCAGCAACTGCGTCGTGGCCTCGGACTTCACCATGGGCGGGCGATTCAGCTCCACATCGATGTCCAGCGACACGTCCGGACCGACCGCTTTCAAACCACGCATGCGCGTCAAGGTGTCCTCGGCCGCTTCCATCGTCGGCACGCGGAAATCGACCACGCAGTTGCACAAGGCCGGCACGGTATTGGTTACCGTGCCACCGCTGATGGTGCCGACGCTGACCGTGACGCCGCGCTCGTAATCCGTCATCGCTTCCAGGGCCAACACCTGATGCGCCATCTCGCGGATCGCGCTGCGGCCTTTCTCGTGCTGCATGCCGGCGTGCGACGGCCGCCCCTTGACCTGCAGGCGCAGCATGCCGGTGCCCTTGCGCGCGGTCACGCACTTGCCGCCGTTGGGACGAGCCGGTTCGCACACCAGGCCGTAGCGCGCATTGCGGGCATAGGACTCGATGGCGGGACGTGACGCATGGCTGCCGGTTTCCTCATCCGGCACCAGCAGGAAATCGACAGGCAGGCGGGTGGCGTCCGGCTTGGCCAGCGTGGCCAGCGCCGTCAGCGCCAGGTAGATGCCGCCCTTCATGTCATAGCTGCCCGGCCCGTAAAGCTTGTCGCCGTCGATTCGGCAGGGATTCTCGTTCAGCGTGCCGACCGGATGCACCGTGTCCATGTGTGCCAGCACCAGGACGCCGGGACGGGTGTCGCCCTGCGCGCGGTTGGTCACGTACAGCAGCGGACCGGTGGTGTCGCCCAGGGACGTCAGCTGGGTGGTCAGCCCGGCGGCGCGCGCCTGCTGTTCCACCAACGTGGCCATGGCGGCCACGCCGGCCGGCGAGTTCGACGGCGATTCGCATTCGATCCAGGTACGGATGCCTTCGGCCAGCGCGGCCGAGTCGGGCAGATTGGAGGAGGTGGGCAGCGCGGACATGAGGTGGCCTCTCGGTTTGATATCCGGGTCGGATACCGGTGGATAGTGTGCTTGTTGAATCTGCGGAACGAGTATGCGTAACGGTGCTTGGCTGACAGGGCTTAGCTAAGAGACTTACCTAAGAAACTTACCTGAGGGCACCCGCGCTCAGGCAACGTTCTTGCCGGCCAGGGCCGCCATCGTGGCGTCATCCGGCATGGCGCCTTCGAACCACAGGCTGGCGCAGACGGCGGATATGGCCTTGCCGTCATGGCCGATGCCGGGCACGGAAATCAACTGCCAGTTGAACGGCACCCCGCGCCGTTCCGCTTCGCGCCGGCCGGCTTCGAAATAATGATGGGCGCGCGCATAGCGGTGCGGCCCTTGCCGTAGCGCCGCGGGTTCGGAGGGCAGGTTGGGATCCTTGGTGACGGTGTCCTGGTCGCCGGCCAGCAGGGTCAGCGGATACGCCAGCAGGCGCAGCAGATGGTCCTCGGTCAGCCCCACGCCATCCAGCCCTTCCGGATAGGGATGGTCGAAAGTCGGCAGGGTGTACCAGCCCGGATTGCCCGCGGTCACCGCCTTGAACGGCGCATGCGACTGGCTGGACATCAGGCGATGGACGAATTGGCCGCCGGCGGAATGGCCAAACAGATAGGCCTGGTCGGTGGTGGTGATCTCGGCTTCGCGCAGGTCGGCGAAGATGCGCTGCGGCAGCACGTAGGTCCAGCCGGCCACCGGGCGCACATTGCCGCCCGGCGTGAAGACGCGGCCATTGTTGTAGCTTTCGACACCCGGCCAGATTTCATTGGAGAAGGTCGGTGCGACGATCAGCAGCTTGTGCTTGTCGGCCGCGGGAATCCAGAAGTCGCGGTAGTCGTCGCCATTGCGCAGCACGCCGTGCTGCACGATGACGACCGGCCGGTCCGGCGTATAGCCATAAGGCCGGTAGGTCTGCAGCGTGAAGGGGCGATCGCTGTTGCGGTCCTCGTCCAGATAGGCCATGGCATTGCGCCCGGCGTGGTTCAGTTCCAGGATCAGGCGTTCGACGTTATTGGATGGCACGGGCATGATGAGAGCTCTTTGCGGACGGTGGCGGAGCGGCGCTTCAAGCGCTCGCTCCATTCAAGTGGCAGGCCGACCAGTGCCCCGGCGCGATTTCTTCCAGCGGCGGCACTTGTTCACGGCAACGGGGCATGGCGTGCGGGCAGCGCGGGTTGAAGGCGCAACCGGGCGGCGGCGCCAGCGGCGACGGAATCTCCCCCTTGATCGGCGTGAACTTGCGGCCACGCCGCGCCACGTCCGGCACTTCGGCCAGCAAGGCCTGCGTGTAGGGATGGTTGGCGCGGGCGAAGATCTCCGCCGCCGTGGAAATCTCCACGATCTTGCCCAGATACATGATGGCGACGCGATCGGAGATATGCTTCACCACGCCCAGATCGTGGCTGATGAACAGGTACGTCAGGTCGCGCTGCTCGCGCAGGTCCATGAACAGGTTGATCACCTGCGCCTGGATGGACACGTCCAGCGCCGCCACCGGCTCATCGCAGACCAGGAAGGACGGCGACACCATCAGCGCGCGGGCAATGCCGATGCGTTGACGCTGGCCACCGGAAATCTGGTGCGGCAGGCGGTCGCGATATTCGCGGTCCAGGCCGACCGCGGCCAGGGCGCTTTCCACGCGCGCGGGAATTTCCGCCGCCGGCGCCAGCTTGTGCACCTTCAGCGCTTCACCCAGGATCTGCTTGACGCGTTGGCGCGGGTTCAGCGAAGCCTGCGGATCCTGGAAGACCATTTGCACGCCCAGCACGTAGTCCAGGCGCTCGCGGCCGCGCAGTTCCGTGACGGGGCGGCCCTGGTAGCGCAGGTCCCCTTCGGTCTGGCGATACAGGCCGGCAACCACGCGGCCCAGGGTCGATTTGCCGCAGCCGGATTCGCCGACCAGGCCCAGCACTTCGCCACGCGCGATCGACAGGCTGACGCCATTGACGGCGTGCACCGTGCGCCGGTCCAGCGGCCTGCCGGCCAGGGCCAGCAGGCGCTGCGCCAGGTCGGGGCGTTGTTCGAAACGCTTATGGACGTTGTTCAGTTCGATTACCGGCGCATTCATTGCTTCACCTCCACGGCGGGCGTCGGGCCCGCGGCCTTGACGGGCGCATGGCAGTGGAAGCTGCGCTTGCCCTCGTTGGTCACGCCGGGGAAGGTCTCCGTACAGCGCGTGATGGCGTTCGGACAGCGGGGCCGGAAGGGACAGCCCGAGGGCCGCGCCGACAGGGTAGGGGCCATGCCGTTGATCTGCTGCAGGCGCCCGCCAGGCGTGGCCGTGCCGGGCATCGACCGCAGCAGGCCTTGGGTGTAGGGATGGCGCGGCGCTTCCAGCACTTCCGCGACCGGCCCGGTCTCGACGATGCGGCCGGCATACATCACCGCCACGCGATCGGCCAGTTCGGCCACCACGCCCAGGTCATGGGTGATCCAGATCAGCGCGGTGTCCTTGGTCCGGCAGATTTCCTGCATGCGATACAGGATCTGCCCCTGGATGGTCACGTCCAGCGCCGTGGTCGGTTCGTCGGCGATGATCAGGTCCGGGTTGTTCAGCATAGCGATGGCGATCGCCACGCGCTGGCGCATGCCCCCGGAAAACTCATGCGGATAACTGCGCAGGCGCGATTCGGGCGAGGGAATGCCCACCATGGCCAGCGCGTCGCGACAGCGCGCCATGGCTTCGGCGCGGCTGACGTTTTCGTGGGTCAGGATGGCTTCGGCCATCTGCTCGCCCACCCGCAGCACCGGATTGAGCGTCATCAAGGGATCCTGGAAGATCATCGAGATGCGATTGCCGCGCAGGCGGCGCATGCTCTCTTCATCCAGTTTGCGCAGGTCCTTGCCCTTGAACTTGACCTCGCCCTCGACCACTTCGCCGGGCGGGTCGATCAGGCCCAGCAGGGAAAAGCCGGTGACCGATTTGCCGGAACCCGATTCGCCGACCAGGCCAAGAATTTCGCCCCGGCGCAGGGTCAGGTTGACGCCGTCGACGGCCGGCCATGCACCGGCGGTCGTGTGGAATGCGGTGCGCAGATTGCGCACGTCCAGAATAATGTCGCTCATCGTCGCGGATCCAGTGCGGCGCGCAGGCGGTCGCCCAGAATATTGATGGTCAGGATCAGCAGCAGCAGCGCGATACCAGGGAACAGGCTGATCCAGTAGTCGCCCGACAGCAGATATTGGAAGCCATTGGCGATCAGCAATCCCAGCGAAGGCTCGGTAATGGGCACGCCCACGCCCAGGAAGGACAGCGTCGCTTCCAGTGCGATGGCGTTGGCGATCTGCACCGTCGCGTAGACCATGACGGGCCCCATGCAATTGGGCATCAAGTGGAACAGGATGATGCGCCAGGCGGGAAAACCCAGGTTGGTGGCCGCCTCCACGTATTCCTTGCGCCGTTCCTGCAGGGCGCGGCCGCGCATGATGCGCGCGTAGTGCGCCCATTGCACCAGCACCAGGGCCAGGATGACTTTGTCCACGCCGCGGCCCATCACGGCCAGCAGCACCAGCGCCACCAGGATGGAGGGAAAGCCGAGCACGAAGTCCACCACGCGCATCAGCACCGCGTCGATGAGGCCGCCGGCGTAGGCCGCCACCAGGCCCACCACGCTGCCCAGCGCGGTGGCCAGGAACACGGCGCTCAGGCCCACCATCAGGCTGATGCGCAGGCCGTACAGGATGGCGCTGAGCATGTCGCGGCCCTGGTCATCGGTGCCGAGCCAGTACATATGGCCGTCCATCGAGGCCGAACGGGGCGCCATGCGGCCGTCGAGCAGGTTCAGGTTGGCCAGGTCGTAGGGATTCTGCGGCGCGAAATAGGGGGCCAGCAGAATGACCACGGCCAGCACCAGCAGTATCAGCAGGGTGCCGCGCGCCGTGGGCACGGCATGGAGTTTCTTCAGGATGGCCGCGCGGCGCGGCGTCTCCACGATGGGAGGCACGGTGCGCGTGCGGCCGGAATGATCAGGAGTGGGCATGGTGATAAAGGCCTGGAGAGTCAATTCGCGGGCGCGAGCAGGCGCACGCGCGGATCGAGCACCGCATAGAGAATGTCGACGATCAGGTTGATGACCACGAACAGCAGGGTGACCAGCATCACGTAGGCGACGACCACCGGACGGTCCAGCTGGTAGACGCTGTCGATCAGCAGCTTGCCCATGCCGGGCCAGGCGAACACGGTCTCCGTGATGGTGGAATAGGCGATCAGATGGCCCATTTCCATGCCGATCACGGTCACCACTGGAATGAGGATGTTGCGCAGGATGTGGCGGCTGACGATGCGGCCGGGCCGCAAGCCCTTGGCGCGCGCGAATTTGACGTATTCCTGGTTTTGCGCCTCGGCCACGCCAGACGCCGTCATGCGCAGTACCAGCGCCACATTGGCCAGCGCCAGATTGATGGCGGGCATGATCAGGTGAGCCCAGCCGTCACGCGTGAGCAGGGAAATCGGCACGCCTGCCACCGCCACCGTGTCGCCTCGGCCCGATGCCGGCAACCAGCCCAGCCACACGGCGAACAGCAGTATCAGCATCATGCCCTGCCAGAAGTTGGGCAGGGAGAAACCGAGGACCGAGGTGCCCATGATGCCGCGGCCCAGCGGGGTGTCGCGGTACAGGCCCGCGACCAGGCCCAGGGGAATGCCGAACAGACAGGTCATGCCGATGGCCACCGCCACCAGTTCGAAAGTGGCGGGCATGCGCTGCAGGATCATGTCCAGCGCGGGGACACCCTGGACGAAGGAATTGCCCAAGTCCCCGTGCACGGCATTCCACAGGAAGTGGGTGTATTGCTGCCACAGCGGCAGGTCCAGGCCCAGGCGCACGATCATGGCTTGGCGGTCGGCGGGGCTGGCTTCCGGGCTGACGAGCAGCTCGATCGGATCGCCGACCGCATAGACCGCACAGAAGACGACGACCGAAACGGCTAACAGAACGAACAGGCTTTGCAAGAGCCTGCGCAGGATGAACAATGCCACGCGGGGTTCCCTAACAGTATTGGCGCGCACCCGAGAGGGGCGCGGGCGATACTTTAACCCGTTGATCACGCGCTGGCGGCGTGCGTGGCCCTTGTTACGCGAGCCTGGAGCGCGCCCCCTGGGGGGCAGGCGGTGGGGGGCAGGGAAAAGCTAGGGCAAACACCTACGCTGCCTTGGCTCCACCCGCTGCACTTGCCGCACTTGCTCCAGCCGCTCCACTCGCTCCACTCGCCGCCGCGCCCGCTGCCCGTCCCGCCGTCTTGGACCGTCCAGCGGTCTTGGATTTACTGGGGGTAAGGCTGAGGTCGCGCACATCGATCTCCACCCGCCGGTCCCAGCTCCCCGCGTTGTCGCGCGTGGAATCCAGGCGCTGCGGATCCAGCTTGATGCTGTTGCGTTTGAGTCCCTTGGTGTTGACCAGATAGTCGGCCATCGCTTCGAGTTTCGGCCTGATCAATTCCGCATTGTCCTTGGCGTAGCCGATGAGCGTGATCTCGGACGATTCGTCGCCGAATAGTTTTTTCACGTCGAAGGCGATGATGTCCAGGCTGCGGCGTTCCACGGTGGAAAGGCACACGGGCAACAAGGACGACGCCGGTGTCGCGGGCGTGGAGGCGGTGTTTGCGTTGGCGGAGCGGGGCGCCACCTCTTCCAGGATCGCGTAGCGCTGCCGCCGCCCATTGCCCTCCAGGACGACAGGGGCGTGCGTGGTGATGGCTTCAGGCGGTAGCATGGTGACGGCAGGCGGGGCGTTATTTGCGGCAGGGACGTAATCGATGGACACGGACCAGTGTTTGCTCTGGTCGTCCCAGAGGGCAAGGTGCTTGGTCTTGAGTACGAACAGGCGCTCGTCCAGGCCTTCCGCGACCATGAAGCGCTTGAGATTTTCGACGACGGGCATCATGCGCTCCTCATCGTCCTTGTCGTAGCCCGTTATTTCGATGCGTGCCAGGTTTTCTGTCTTGCGCTGGGCGATTTCCGCGCGGAACTGTTCCCTGAACGCGTCGCGCCGGCTGTTTTGCTCCGGTCCCCAGTAGCGGCGCTTGCGCGTGCGTGCCTGTGTTGCCGGCAGTTCGGTGGACATCTCAGCCGACATCTCTGCCGCCAGCCCGGGAACGGCATCGGCAGCACCGTGGCGGGCCGCCGTGTCCGCGGTAAGGGCGGGATCGCTGCCGTCCAAGGCCGCGGGCGTTCGTGCCACCTTCGACATATCACCCAGCGTGGCCAGCATCCGGTAGGTAGCGTCCATCATCGGCGCCTTGAGGCCCGAGGAGTTCGTATCCCCGAATCCACCGGGTTCGGTGGGCATGGCATAAGCAAGTGAAGAGAGGGATGGCAGCATGGTCATCGCAAACATTCCTGGAGAAAGGCGCTGGAGAAACGCGCTTGAGAAAATCGCTTGAGAAAAGCGTTGCAAGAGAGCCTCTGAGTTGGGCGTAAGCCCGATTTCGTTCCCAGAATCTCTTCTGCTGCAACAAGGCGGAGGAGGGGGCGCCATTGGGCTTGGTCCGCCTCCGCCCTTTTCGTCACGCTTGCGCCGCTTGCTTTGCTCAGGCGTAGTCTTTGGGCGCCTTATCCACGCCAGCGTTGCGGTCGTAGAACACGAAGACGCGCTCGACTTTCGGGTTGGAAACATGGCGGATGTCCACGAGCACCTTGTCATCCAGGTCGGCAGGCTGGAAGAAGTGTCTGACGCGCCCGATGCGCTCTAGCGGGATACCGCATTGGAGCTTGAGGCCATCGGCGATGGTGTCCACCAGGGCATCCATTTCCTCCGGAGTTTTTTCACCGGGGAAGTCGTGGATCGAGACATGCTTGAATTGGTCGGGATCCCGCAGATTGCACAGGGTGGTGAAAGAGGCATCCGGGTCAAATGCCTGCGCCTGTGCCGCGGCAGGCGTCGTCGGCGCCGGTGCGGGCTGGGAAATCGACGAAGTGTTGGACATAGCGGTTCGCTCCAGTAAGGGTCAAGGAGCTGGTATGTGGCGCCGCTTCGCTTGCTGTTCCCCAGCCGGTGTTTTTTTCGCCGCGCCCTCAGATGCGCTGCGCGATCGGTCGGGCCGCAATCGGCCGGGCCGCGATCGGCTGGGCCAGCCGTACCATCGTGACCCCGGGCCGCACGGTGACCGCGGGCATGATCAGCACGCAGTCGTCGTAGGGCGTGGTCACTGCTTCGCCATCCGACCATGCGATGACGGTGCCGGCATGGGGCAGCTTCTCCAGGCCTTTCCAGTGTTGGGAGAAGCGGAAGTCCGTGCTCTTGGCCGCGATGGCATGCGTCACGCGCAGCGCTTCCTGGCTGGGCGCGGTGGGCGCGAACCACGTGCCCGGCAAGTGGGCCGCTTCGACGATGCCGGAGGCCACCAGGAAACGCGCAACCTGGTCGGTCGCCACTTGATGGGCGGACGGCGCGCCATGGAAGCCGCACTCGATCAGCAGGGAACGCGAGCCATTGTCCTGTTCGGCGCCGAAGCGGCCGTAATCGCGCATGCGTACGCCGGAGGCATGGCCGGCATCGGCGATGATATGGGCCGGATTGCCCAGCGTCAGCGCCAGGTCGATATTGTGCTGATGCACCCCCGACATCTGCAGCGGCACCGTGGAGTTGCTCATGGAGTGTATGTCCAGCAACCAGTCCGCCTTTTTCACCCAGGGCAGGAGCTGCGCGGCGCGCCGTCGTTCCTGCGTGGACGAGTCCGCCAGCTTGTCGTCCGACCAGACGCGGTTCATGTCTTCGTCGACGAAGCGCGAGTCCGTGTAGGCCGCGGCATCGAACCGGTCGAAAGCGGCCAGGTTACAGAACGCCAATGTCAGGGCGCCGCGGCGCGGCCGCAGGCCGGCAGCCAGCACATCCTTGAGCGCCCAGGCGCCGCACAGTTCGTTGCCGTGTATCAGGGCGGTGATCATCACCGTGGGGCCGGGCTGGCCGGAATCGAAATGCCAGACACCTTCCGTGCCGGTGTTGCCGGCGCGTTCCACGTTGAGGTCGGGATAGGCGAGTTCGAAAGGACGCAGGGGAATGCCGGTGCTGCTGGCGGTGGACATCAGGCTCTCCGGAAGTGGGTCGCTTGGAAAAATTGGGGGTAAGGACAAGCGCAAGGGCAAGGATACGCATTGCTGAGCATCGGTCAAGCCATCCGCGGTAGCCGCTACCCCGCGTTTGGCTACTTGTGCCAGGGCCGGTTATAGTTTGCACCCATCCTCCCTGGCCGGGCCGCCACCATGCAAACCGACTACGCAGAACTTGTCCGGCGCACGATCCGCAGTGTTCCGGATTGGCCCAAGCCCGGCGTGGTGTTTCGCGACATCACCCCTGTGCTGCAAGACCCCCGCACATTTCGCGCCCTGATCGACCTCTTCGTGTACCGCTACATGCGCCAGCGCCTGGATCTGGTCGCGGGTGTCGACGCGCGTGGCTTCATCATAGGCAGTGTGCTGGCCTATGAACTCAACCTGGGTTTCGTGCCGGTGCGCAAGCAAGGCAAGCTGCCTTACCGCACGGTGGCGGAACCCTATTCGCTGGAATACGGCAATTCGGCGGTGGAAATCCATACGGATGCGGTGCGCACCGGCCAGCGCGTGCTGCTGGTCGATGACCTGATCGCCACCGGCGGCACCATGCTGGCGGCCGTCAAGCTGCTACAGCGGCTGGGCGCCAATGTGGTGGAGGCCGCCACCATCATCGACCTGCCCGAGCTGGGCGGTTCGGCGGCCCTCGCCACCACCGGCACGCCCCTGTATTCGATCTGTCGATACGGCGCCGAAGGCACCGAGAGTGCCGCCGGCGTCTAGCCAGGGACGGCAGGGCTCAATGCCCTGATGCCCCGATCCCGGCGCGCCGCCAAGCGCGCGCCGGCATTCCTAGTGCTGGTCCTTCAAGCGCGGCTTGATGAAGTCCAGGAAGGCCCGCGTCTTTGCCGGCAGCGTGCGCGACGGCAGCAGGGCGAACAGCGGCACCGGTGTCAGGTTCCAGTCCGGCAGCACGCGCACCAGGCCGGTGCGCTCGATGGCGCGTTCCATGGCGTCGTAGACCAGCAGCGGCACGATGCCCATGCCGCGCACGGCCAGCCGGCCCAGCATGCCCATATTGTTCGACGCCAGGCGGCCGATCACCTGCACCCGTTCGGCCCGTTCGCCGGAATGCAGCATCCAGAACTGATACACATCGCTGACCAGCGGCCGCAGGCATTCATGATGGCTGAGATCGGCGGGCGTGCGCGGTTCGCCATGGCGGGCCAGGTAGGACGGCGCCGCATACAGCTGGTGCGCCATCAGCACCACCTGGCGCGAAATCAGGCTGGAATCGGGCTGCTGGCCAAAGCGCAGCACCAAGTCGTAGGGATTGCTGATGGGGTCGATCGTCCGCACGCTCAAGTCGAAGTCGCATTCGATGTCGGGGTACTGGGCGATGAAGTCGCGGATGATCAGCGGCAGGAACAGGCTGGCCAGGCTGGGCGGCAGCGAGATGCGCAGGCGGCCCTTGGGTTGGGCCGCCATGTCCTGCAACTGGTCGTGGGCGATGCGTGCCTCTTCGACGATGTGGCGGCAGCGTTCGAAATAAATCGCGCCGGCCTCGGTCAGGTCGATGCGCCGCGTGGTGCGGTTCAACAGCTTCATGCCCACCGAACGTTCCAGCTCGGTGACGCGGCGCGACAGCGTGGCCGAAGGGATGTTCAGCGCTTCGGCCGCATGGCTGAAGTTCTTGCGCTTGGCCACCTCGACGAACAAGGCGATGTCGTTAAGCTGGATATCCACGTTTGAGTCCCAGCGCCCTGGCGGGCAGATGCAGAATCAACATTCACGCGCGGCCGCGAATCCGCCGCCGCGCTGTCCAGGGTTCGCGCAATGCTGGCCCCGGGTTATAGGCAAACTCTAAAGGCGAACTACAGGAAAAGCTTATAGGCCGGATTGTCGGTCTCGTTCCAGTAGGGATAGTCCACTTCTTCAAGGAAGGTCTTGAACAACTTCTTGTCCCCCGGCGGAACCTGGATGCCGATCAGGATGCGGCCGTAGTCGGCGCCCTGGTTGCGGTAGTGGAACAGGCTGATGTTCCATTCCGGCTTCATCGAATTGAGGAAGCGCATCAGGGCGCCCGGCCGTTCGGGAAACTCGAAGCGGTACAGCACTTCGTCCTGCGTCAGCGTCGAGCGGCCTCCCACCATGTGGCGCAGGTGGGTCTTGGCCATTTCGTCGTGGGTCAGGTCCAGCGTATCGAAACCATGCTTGCGGAAGTGGCCCGCGATCTTGTCCGATTCGGCCGGCGAGCTCACTTGCAAGCCCACGAAGACGTGGGCCCGCGCGCTGTCGGAAATACGGTAGTTGAACTCCGTGACGCTGCGGTCGCCCACCAGTTCACAGAACTTGCGGAAGCTGCCGCGCTGTTCCGGCATGGACACCGCGAACACCGCTTCGCGCATTTCGCCCACTTCGGCGCGGTCGGCGACGAAGCGCAGGCGGTCGAAATTCATGTTGGCGCCGCAGGAAATGGCCACCACCGTCTTGTTCTTCCACTTGTGCTGCGCCAGGTATTGCTTGGCGCCGGCCACGGCCAGCGCGCCGGCTGGCTCCAGCACGCTGCGGGTGTCCTGGAAAACGTCCTTGATGGCGGCGCAGATGGCGTCGGTATCGACCACCACGAAGTCATCGACGTATTGCTTGACCAGGCGGAAGGTCTCGGCACCCACCTGCTTGACGGCGGTGCCGTCGGAGAACAGGCCGACATCATTGAGCATCACGCGGCGACCCGCCTTGATACTGCGCACCATGGCGTCCGAATCCTCGGTCTGTACGCCGATCACCTTGACGTCGGGGCGCAGCTGCTTGATGTAGGTGGCCACGCCGGAAATCAGGCCGCCGCCGCCGACGGCGACGAACACCGCATCCAGTTCACCGGGGTGCTGGCGCAGGATTTCCATGCCCACCGTGCCCTGGCCGGCGATCACATCAGGATCGTCGAAGGGATGGACGAAGGTCAGTTTTTCCTTTTTTTCCAGCTTGGCGGCATGGGCGTAGGCATCGGAGTAGCTTTCGCCTGCCAGCACCACTTCACCACCCAGGCGGCGTACCGCGTCGATCTTCACCTGCGGCGTGGTGGTGGGCATGACGATGACGGCGCGGCAGCCCAGCCGGCGGGCCGACAGGGCCACGCCCTGGGCGTGATTGCCGGCCGAAGCCGCGATCACGCCGCGCGAGCGTGCCGCCGGCGTCAGGTTGGCCATCTTGTTGTAGGCGCCGCGCAGCTTGAAGCTGAATACCGGCTGCGTGTCTTCCCGCTTGAGCAGAATCGCGTTCGAAATTCGCTGGGACAGCAGAGGCGCCGGTTCCAGGGACGTCTCGACGGCGACGTCGTAGACTTTCGAAGTGAGTATGCGTTTCAAGTAATCGGTAGACATAAGGGGAGTGCGACGGTTTACGAGCCGGAAGGGGAGCGCGCCTCGCGCGGTCGGGGGCCCTTGGCGTTGGGCAGATTACCACAGGGAATAAGGCCGATAAGCCGCTTGCCGACGCGGCTAAACTGCTGCGATGGAAGAATCCCTGATGTCCTCGATCAACTGGCTGCTGCAGCTGCTCGCCCTGCCCAATGTGGGCCTGAGCGCGATCTTCATCATCAGCCTGATATCGGCAACGCTCTTGCCGCTGGGTTCGGAGCCCGCCGTCTTCGGCTTCGTCAAGCTGGCGCCGGACATGTTCTGGCCGGCCGTGCTGGTGGCGACGCTGGGCAATACCATCGGCGGCGCCATCAGCTACGCCATGGGGCTGGGCGCCTGGCGGGCTGCCGAGAAGTGGAAGGAAAAGCATCCGCACAAGGCCGACGAGGCCAAGTCCACCGCCACCGAAAGCCGTTGGCATCGACGCGCCCACGACTGGTGCCACCGGGTGGGGCCGCCGGCCCTGCTGCTGTCCTGGCTGCCGGCCGTGGGCGATCCCTTGTGCGCTGTGGCAGGATGGCTACGTTTGTCGTTTTGGCCTTGCGTGGTCTACATGGCCATCGGTAAATTCCTGCGTTACCTCGCCATGACGGGCGGCCTGATCTGGCTGTTCCCGCAAACCTGACCGCCTGAGGCCGTGCCACGAACGCGGCCGAGGCATGTCGATACCGGGCGCCGCTGCCGGGTGGTTCGACGCCGAGCGGCCCGGCGATTTCTCTCAGATTCCTGTAAGTATGTGGCCGCACGGCGCTTTTCCAGCGCCGCTCGGGGGTTATGCCCTGGGTCCGCGGTGGCCATGACGTAAAATGCGCTTTTAAGGGCCCACCCTCAGCATCCATGAACGCCCCCATCGCCAGCATGATCCTCGACGCGGCGACGCCGCCGGCTCCCGGCACCCGCCTGCGAGAAATTCCCTACAACTACACCTCGTTTTCCGACAAGGAAATCGTCGGCCGGCTGCTCGGCGCGGACGCGTGGCAGTTGCTGTCCGACCTGCGGGGTGAACGCCGCACCGGCCGCTCCGCGCGCATGCTGTACGAGGTGCTGGGCGATATCTGGGTGGTACGCCGCAATCCGTATCTGCAGGACGACCTGCTGGAAAATCCCAAGCGCCGGCGCCAGCTGATCGAAGCCTTGCACCATCGCCTGGGCGAAATCGACAAGCGCCGCGAACCGACGCGCATCGATTTCCAGGAAGGGCGGGACCTGTACCGCGACGAAAAGGTGTTGCAGCTGATCGAGCGCGCCCGCGCCGCGATCGCCGCGTTTGAAGCGCAGTTCGACGAGACCGCCGCGCTGCGCAAGCAGGCGCAGAAAGTCCTGGGGCGCATCACCGCCCGCGACAACATCAAGTTCGATGGCCTGTCGCGCGTGGCGCACGTCACCGACGCCACCGACTGGCGTGTCGAATATCCCTTCGTGGTGCTGACGCCGGACAGCGAAGACGAAATCGCCGCCATGGTGCGCGGCTGTATCGAGCTGGGCCTGACCATCATTCCCCGTGGGGGCGGTACCGGCTATACCGGCGGCGCGATTCCGCTGTCGTGGAAATCGGCCGTTATCAACACCGAGAAATTCGAGACCCTGGGCCAGGTCGAGTCCTGTACCCTGCCGGGCCGCGATGGGGAAGTCGCGACCATTTTCACCGGCGCGGGCGTGGTCACCAAGCGTGTGGCCGACGCCGCGGCCGCGGCGGGATTCGTCTTCGCCGTCGATCCCACCTCGGCGGAAGCGTCCTGTGTGGGCGGCAATATCGCCATGAACGCGGGCGGCAAGAAAGCCGTGCTGTGGGGCACCGCGCTGGACAATCTGGCCTGGTGGCGCATGGTCGACCCGGAAGGCAACTGGCTGGAAGTGACGCGCCTGGCGCACAACATGGGCAAGATCCATGATGTGGACGTGGTCCGTTTCGAACTCAAGTGGTTCGACGGCCGCGGCAAGCCCGGTGCCACGCCGCTGCGCAACGAGGTCCTGGAAATCGAAGGGCGCAAATTCCGCAAGGAAGGCCTGGGCAAGGACGTCACCGACAAGTTCCTGGCCGGTCTGCCTGGCGTGCAAAAGGAAGGCTGCGACGGCCTGATCACGTCCGCGCGCTGGGTACTGCACCGCATGCCCGCCCATACGCGCACCGTCTGCATGGAATTTTTTGGGCAGGCGCGCGACGCCATTCCGTCGATCGTCGAGGTCAAGCATTACCTGGACACCGACGGCAAGCAGCGCGGTGCCATTCTGGCGGGCCTGGAGCACCTGGACGAGCGCTACCTGCGCGCGGTGGGCTACGTCACCAAGAGCAAGCGCGGCGTGCTGCCCAAGATGGTGCTGATCGGCGATATCGTCGGCGACGACGACGCCGGCGTGGCCGCCGCCGCCAGCGAAGTGGTGCGCCTGGCCAACACCCGCCATGGCGAAGGGTTCGTGGCGGTGAGCGCCGAAGCACGCAAGAAATTCTGGGCCGACCGCTCGCGCACCGCCGCCATCGCGCGCCACACCAACGCCTTCAAGATCAATGAAGACGTGGTGATTCCGCTGAACCGCATGGGCGAGTACACGGATCATATCGAGCGCATCAATATCGAGTTGTCCACGCGTAACAAGCTCAAGCTGCTGGACGCGCTGGAAGGTTTCCTGGCCGAACCCTTGCCGCTGGGCAAGTCGGAAGACGCCGAGGATGCCGAGATCACCCGCGCGGAGCTGCTCAATGAGCGCACCCGCCACGCGCAAGAGGTCATCGGCAGCACCCGTGCGCGCTGGCGCTGGATGCTGGACCATCTGGACCTGCCGTTGACGCAGGCGCTGCCGGACCTGGCGCGCCTGGGGCTGGTGCACCTGCAATCGGCGCTGGCGGACCGTCTGGCGGTGCAGCCGGGCGCGCGCGTGTTCGATGTGGTCCAGGACCGCACGCTGCGCACGTCGTGGAAGACCGAAGTGCTGGCGGAAATGCAGCGCGTGTTCCCTGGCGATGCCTGCAAGAAGGTGCTGGACGAGATGCGCGCCATCCATGCGCGCGTGCTCAAGAGCCGCGTGTTCGTGGCGCTGCACATGCACGCCGGCGACGGCAACGTGCACACCAACATCCCCGTCAATTCCGACGATTATGAGATGCTGCGCGAGGCCAACGAGGCCGTGGCGCGCATCATGCAGATCGCGCGCGACCTGGACGGCGTGATTTCGGGCGAGCATGGTATCGGCCTGACCAAATATGAGTTCCTGACCCAGGAGGAGCTGCAGCCCTTCCAGGACTACAAGCGCAAGGTTGACCCGCAAGGGCGCTTCAACGCCGGCAAGCTGATGCCCGGCGCCGACCTCACGCATGCCTGGACGCCCAGCTTCAATCTGATGGGGCATGAGTCGCTGATCATGCAGCAGAGCGAGATCGGTGCGATCTCGGCGTCGGTCAAGGACTGCCTGCGCTGCGGCAAGTGCAAGCCGGTGTGCGCCACGCATGTGCCGCGCGCCAATCTGCTCTATTCGCCGCGCAACAAGATTCTTGCCACGTCGCTGCTGGTGGAGGCCTTCCTGTACGAGGAACAGACCCGCCGCGGCGTCAGCTTGAAGCACTGGGAAGAGTTCGAGGACGTGGCCGACCACTGCACGGTCTGCCACAAGTGCTACAACCCCTGTCCGGTGGACATCGACTTCGGCGACGTGTCGATGAATATGCGCGCGCTGCTGCGCAGCATGGGCAAGAAGTCTTTCAATCCGGGCACCGCGGCGGCCATGTTCTTCCTGAACGCCAAGGATCCGGCCACCATCAACGCCACCCGCAAGGCCATGGTGGGGGTGGGCTACAAGGTGCAGCGCGCCGCCAACGATCTGCTGTCCGGATTGGCGCGCAAGCAGACGCGCACGCCGCCGGCGACGGTGGGCAAGGCGCCGCTGCGTGAACAGGTGGTGCACTTCATCAACAAGAAGATGCCGGGCGGCCTGCCCAAGCAGACCGCGCGCAAGCTGCTGGATATCGAGGACGCCAACTACGTTCCCATCATCCGGGATCCACAGGCGACTTCAGCAGAAACCGAGGCGGTGTTCTATTTCCCGGGTTGCGGTTCGGAGCGGCTGTTCTCGCAGGTAGGCCTGGCGACCCAGGCCATGCTGTGGCATGCCGGCGTGCAGACCGTGTTGCCGCCCGGGTATCTGTGCTGCGGTTATCCGCAGCGCGGCAACGGCATGAACGACAAGGCCGACCAGATCATCACTGACAACCGGGTGCTGTTCCACCGGGTCGCCAATACGCTGAACTACCTGGACATCAAGACCGTGGTGGTCAGCTGCGGCACGTGCTACGACCAGCTGGCGGGGTATGAATTCGAGAAGATCTTCCCCGGCTGCCGTCTGATCGATATCCACGAGTATCTGCTGGAGAAAGGCATCAAGCTCGACGGCGTCCAGGGCGTGCGCTACATGTACCACGATCCCTGCCATACGCCGATGAAGCTGCAGGACCCGATGAAGACGGTGAAGTCGCTGGTCGGCGACGGCGCCATCAAGAGCGACCGTTGCTGCGGCGAATCCGGCACGCTGGCGGTGTCGCGGCCGGACGTGTCGACCCAGGTGCGTTTCCGCAAGGAAGAGGAATTGCGCAAGGGCGGCGAGGCGATGCGGGCCGACGGCTTTGACGGCGAGGTCAAGGTGCTGACTTCATGCCCGTCCTGCCTGCAGGGATTGTCCCGCTACAAGGGCGATACCAGCATGGAGGCGGACTACATCGTCGTCGAGATGGCGCGCCATATCCTGGGTGAGGATTGGATGGCATCGTATGTGAAGCGGGCGAACGCCGGGGGGATCGAACGGGTGTTGGTTTGATGTTGTTGGTTTGAGGGTCCGAGTGGCGCGTCGCTGACTCGACGCGTCACGTTTTGACCGTGCAAAAGCGCCCCGCTTTGAACTGCGCCCCGAAGGTCGGACTGCCTCCGATTCTGGGGTGTAGTTCAAAGCGGGGCGCTTTTTTATTTTGAGGTTGCTTTTGCCAGATGGTGATGCTCTGCTATGAGGGGTCGGTGTTCCGTCGGAAGTAGCAAAAAGAACAAGAAACTGCTGAGTAACGATCAGGCCATAAATCGATGCAAATAGAAATTTTCTAGATACAGGACGCAAATTTACGACAATTAGATGTGCAATTAACAAGGGTTAGAGTCAATTTCTGCAAATTATTGCGGATTAATTGTCGTGCGGAATACAATTATGTTTCTATCGGTTTCCAACCGGACTTAACCCGCGGTTCACAGCCGGCGCTATTTGCACAACGGAGAAGACGTATCCATGGAAATGAAGGCGCCCGCGACCATTCCGTATTTTTTGCAGGAACAGGTCAGACGCATGATCGTGGACGGCACCTTGCGCCCCGGTCAGCCGCTGCGTGAACAGGAACTCGAGCGGCGCTTCGGTACCAGTCGCAGCCCCATCCGCGAGGCCTTGCGCCTGCTCGAATTGAGCGGCCTGGTCACCCACGCCCAACGGCGCGGCTTCCGCGTGGCGCTGTATAGCGAACGGGAAATCCGCCATATCTACCAATTGCGCTCGGAGCTCGAAGCCTACGCTATCATCCGGCTGGCGGAATGCGGCAACCTGATGCCGCTTTTGCACGAACTGCAAGCCTTGTACGAGCGTCTGCAGGGTTGCCAGTCCGAAGAGAGCGCGCAGGAATGCCTGGAGCTGACCCGCGAATTCTTCAATACCATCGTCCGTCTCAACGACAACAAGCCACTGACGGCCGCGCTTTCCACATTGAACGACCGCTGCGATCCGCTCCGGCACATTCTGCTCAGGCGCCGGGCGACGCGCACCGAAAAAGTGGTCGAAGGCCTTGGCCGTATCCTGACCGTGCTGCGCAACAATGACCTGACGCGCGCCGCCGCCATCCGCCGCGAAATGACCGAGGATTTCCTGCCCTTGGTGCTGCAGGCGTACGCCGCCGAGGTCTACCCGGAGGCGGTGGCCGGGGTTTGAAGGCAGGGGGTAACCGCCAAGGTTCAGGCAGGCAGGACTGCAGGCCAAGGTGTCGGCAGCCAAGGTGTTGGCAGCCAAGCGTCTGGCTGCCCTTCAGCCATCAAGCGATGGGGCCGCCCGGCATCGCACGTACGGCGATGCCGGCCTTTTCCAGCGCGGCGCGGATGCCGGTGGCGAATATCACGGCATTGGGCTGGTCGCCATGGATGCACAAGGTGTCGGCCTGCACGGGCACATCCTTGCCGCTGACGGACCGGACCTTGCCCTCCGAGGCCATCCTTATCACCTGGGCCACCGCAGTCTCCAGATCCTCGATCATGGCGCCCGGGCGACTGCGGGGCGATAAAGAGCCATCGTCCTGATACGTGCGGTCGGCGAACACTTCGCTGGCCACCGGCATACCCAGCTCCTGCGCGGCCCGCACCAGTTCGCTACCCGCCAGGCCGTACAGCACCAGGGACGCATCGACGTCGCGCACGGCGCGGCAGATGGCCTGCGCCAGCGGCGCGTCCTTGACGGCCATGTTGTATAGAGCGCCATGCGCCTTGACGTGATGCAGGCGCGCACCCTGGGCAGCCGCCACGCCGGCCAGGGCGCCTATCTGATAGACCACCATGTCGTAGGCTTCGGCCGGGCTGATCTGCATGACGCGGCGGCCAAAGCCGACCAGGTCGGGCAGGCTGGGATGCGCGCCCAGCGACACGCCTTGTGCCAGCGCCGCGGCGACGGTCTGGCGCATGGTGCCGGGATCGCCGCCGTGGAAACCACAGGCGATGTTGGCCGAAGTGACGTACTGCAAGACGGCTTCGTCATTGCCCATGTGCCAGGCGCCGTAACTCTCGCCCATGTCGCAGTTCAAATCTATGGAAGATGCCATGCTCGATTCTGGTCCTGTGGTTGTCGTTATGCGCGGAGCCGCTGCCGGCGCCCTACGCGCAGTGTAATCACAGTGGGTGCCCGCGGGAAGGCGAGGCGGGCGGTCGACAATCGCAGCCGCAGCCGCAGCCGCAGCCGCACCGGCACCCACACCCGCACCCGCACCGCACTCGCAGAAGCACCGATATCGATACCCGGCATCCGGCTGTGAATATGAATGGCGCAAACAAAACCGCCGCCGGTGGGGGCACGGGCGGCGATCGGGGGACCTGCTGCGGGATCCGGAGACTGGCGTGGCTGGCCATGGGCACGCCATGGCTAGCCGCCGGCGCGTGGATTTACTTGGCGAACAGCGATTCCATATTCTTGAACGACTTGAATTCCAGGGCGTTGCCCGACGGATCCAGGAAGAACATCGTGGCCTGTTCGCCCACTTCACCCTTGAAGCGGATATAGGGCTCGATCACGAATTTGGTGCCTGCCTTGGTCAGCTTGCCGGCCATGTCTTCCCACGCTTCCATCGGCAGGATGGCGCCGAAGTGGCGCACCGGCACGTCGTGGTCATCGACGGGGCTGGTCTGCTTGTGGCCGCATTCGTCGGGAGCCAGATGGGCCACGATCTGATGGCCGTAGAAGTTGAAGTCCACCCATTCCGGGGCGCTGCGCCCCTCCGGACAGCCCAGCAACTCGCCATAGAAGGCGCGCGCTTCAGCGATATCCCGCACGGGGAAGGCAAGGTGAAAGGGAGGAACGACAGCGGTTTGAGCACTCATGATGATTCCAAATCGGGAAACGGGAAACGAACTGACGGGATGTTCATGACTGGCCCTTCATGCGGCCCGGTACATCCAGCAGGACGAAGTTTAGGGCTTGTTTTTTCGATTGAAAAACGATATTTTTTGAGCCTTAGCAGCTATAAAAATGATGCTTAGTGCCCCTGCTGTTTCGTCGCCCGTCTGCCCTTGCTGCGCACCCCCAACTGCACCTCTGACCCTGATCTTCAACCCCTGATCTTCGACCCCTGAACCAGAACCCCGCCATCCTGCTGCTGGATGCCCCCCGGGGGCCGTCGCGGCGGGACCGACTCCGTCATCGCACCCGCCCCCCACACTCTCAAGTTCACGCCCACCCCATGACAATGCTCCGTGAATTCAAGACCTTCGTCGCCGTGGCGCGCGACGGCACCTTCACGGGGGCCGGCCAGCAACTGGGCCTGACCCAATCCGCCGTCAGCGCCCAGATCCGCCGGCTGGAGGAATTCATCGGGGTGGAGCTGTTCGACCGCGGCGCGCGCAACGCTGCATTGAACGCCGCGGGCCGGGAGGTGCTGGCCCATACGGAAGAACTGCTGGGCCTGGTCGACCGCATGGTGCGCCAGGTGGGCAGCGGCCATGTCTCGGGCGCGCTGCGCGTGGCGGCCATCGCCTCGGTGCAGCAGAGTCTCCTGGTCCACGCCGTTGCCGCGCTGCGCGCCGACTATCCGGATGTCAGCGTGCGCATCGTGCCCGGCGTCTCACTGGCGTTATTGGGGCAGGTGGATGCGGGCGAGGTCGACCTGGCGGTCCTGATCCGTCCGCCTTTCACGCTGCCGCCGGAACTGAATTGGCGGCCCTTGCTGGCGGAGCCCATGCTGGTGGCGGTGCCGGCCGGGCTGCCCGATATGTCATGGCGCGAGGCCTTGGCCAGCCAGCATTTCATCCGCTATGAGCGGGCTTCCTTTGGCGGCCGCCTGGTCGATAATTTCCTGCGCCGCCACCGCATCGCGGTGCACGAAGCCGTCGAGCTGGACGAGATCGACGCCATTGCCAATCTGGTGCGCAATGGCTTGGGCGTGGCCATGCTGCCATGCACGCGCCAACTGAATACCGAAGGCCTGCGCCTGCTGGACCTGGGCGCGGCTGCTTTCAATCGGGAGATCGGCATCGTATCGCGCCGCAATACCGACCCTGACGGCCTGGCCGGCAAGTTGTCCCGGTGCCTTATCGCAGCGGCCGGCGCGGACGGCCCCGCCTAGGCGCTGCCCAAAGGCCCCGACTCAAAGCATCCCGCCAAAGCAAATCGCCAAAGCGAATCGCCAAAGCAACCCGCCAAAGCAAATCGCCAAAACAACCCACCAAAGCAAAGGCGCCTCCGCAAGGAGACGCCTGCCATCCGCCGGCGTTTTCGGCCAAGCCTTACAAGGCCTTTTCGCAGCGTATGGTGATCGGGTGCGCACGTAGCGCCGCCATCACCTTGTCGTTGACGTTGCCGTCCACGTCGGTCACCACATAACCGATCTCGCCCCGCGTCTGCAGGTTCTGGCTGCAGATATTCAACCCTTGCTCGGCCAGCAGATTGTCCAGCGTGCCCAGCGCGCCCGGCACGTTCTTGTGGATATGCAGGATGCGAGCGGTGCCCGAGTGTTCGGTGAACGGCAATTCAGGGAAATTCACCGCGCCCTTGGTGGTGCCGCTCTGCATGAAGCGCACCAGCTTTTCCGCCACTTCGCGGCCGATGTTTTCCTGCGATTCCTGGGTGCTGCCGGCGATATGCGGCGTCAGGATGACGTTGGGCAGGCCCACCAGCGGGCTGGCCAGGGGCTCGTCCTTGCTCTTGGGCTCCACCGGGAACACGTCCAGGGCCGCGCCGCCCACATGCTTGGACGATAGCGCCGCGTGCAACGCGTCGATATCCACCACGGTGCCGCGCGAAGCATTGATCAGGATCGCGCCCGGTTTCATCTGCGCCAGGGTTTCGGCATTGATGATGTTTTCCGTGCTGCGGCCGCCCGGCACGTGCAGGGTGACCACGTCGCTCTGGGCCAGCAATTCGGCCAAGGTCGACACGGCCCGCGCATTGCCCAGCGGCAATTTGGCCTCGACGTCATGGAATACCACGCGCATGCCCACGCTTTCAGCCAGCGTGCCGACCTGCGAGCCGATATTGCCGTAGCCGATCACACCCAATGTCTTGCCACGCGCTTCATAAGCGCCATTGGCCGTCTTGTCCCAATGCCCTTGATGCACGCGCTCATTCTTCTCGGGCACGCGGCGCAGCAGCAGGATGGCTTCACCCAGCACCAGTTCGGCCACCGAGCGGGTGTTCGAAAACGGCGCGTTGAAGACCGGCACGCCGCCACGCATGGCACTGTCCAGATCGACCTGATTGGTACCGATGCAGAAGCAGCCGACCACCCGTACCGACGGAAATTCCCTGAACAGCGACGCATCCAGATGCGTGCGCGAGCGGATGCCCACCACTTCCGCGCCCGCCAGGGCCGCGCGCAACTCGGCGGGCGGCAGCGACGAGGAATAGGTCGCGATATCGTTGAATCCCGAATCGCGGAAAACGGCGACGCCGCTGGGGTGGACATTCTCGAAGAGGACGATCTGCGCCATGCTGCTTAGCTCCAAATACAAATGAGAATCATATTCTATTAGTGCTTATAGTAGTGCGGCACGCGCTTGCTGTCGCGCGGGGGCTGCATGCTTGATGCGTTGCGGCACTTCAGGTGGTGTGGCCTTTAGCCGGACACGTAAGGACTAATACGTATTAACCCTGAGGCCGTTAGAGTAGCGTGTGCCCGCAACCCGCAAGCCCCAAGCCCATGGCGTGGGGAGGGGCAATGGGAATCGCGGCCGGCGGATCCGCTGGGTCGCGGCGCCCCGTCAGATCGAGGTAAAGACGACTAATCGAAGGTGCGGCCAAAAGGGCGGTAGCCCAAGAAGGGGACGATGGGGGTCCCCCATCATCCATAAAAATCTCTGCAAGATAGTCTGCGCGGCCACCAAGCCAAAAAACTTTCAAAGGCTACGGGTGACCGTCTCGTCTTACTCGGCGACCCGTTCCGCCGGAAAGACCAGCGAGAACGTGCTGCCCCTGCCGACTTCGCTGGCGATGCCCAACTCAGCGTCATGGCGCATGGCGATGTGCTTGGTGATCGCCAGTCCCAGCCCGGTCCCGCCCACGGCGCGCGAGCGGCCCCGATCGACCCGATAGAACCGCTCGGTCAGGCGGGGGATGTGGCGCGGCGCGATACCGATGCCGGTGTCCTGCACGCTGTAGCGGGCGCCGCCATCGGGCAGGCGTTCCCAGGTGGTGGTGATCGTGCCGCCGTCGGGCGTGTAGCGCACCGCATTGGTCAGCAGATTGGCGAAGGCCGAGGTCAGTTCGTTTTCCGCGCCCAGCACGTCCAGGCTGTCGTCGATGTGCCATTGCATGTCGTGCCGTCCCGCCGACAGCGCCTCCACCTGCTGGCGCACGGTCTGCAGCAGCATGCCGATGCGCACCGGGTGCGGCTCCGCGCTGGGCGAGGATTCGAGCGTGGACAAGGTCAGCAGATCGGCCACGATGGCCTGCATGCGCTGGGCCTGCTCGTGCATCATGGAAAGGTACTGGTCGCGCTGTTCCTGCGTCAGCGCTTCCTGCGGCATGTCGCGCAGCGTCTCCAGGAAACCGGCCAGCACCGTCAGAGGCGTGCGCAATTCATGCGAGACGTTGGCGACGAAGTCGCGCCGCGTGGTTTCCAGCTTCTCAATTTGCGTGACGTCGCGCGTGATCAGCAGGCGCTGGTCGCGTGCGTAGGCGGTCAGCTGCATCATCAGCAGGCGTTCCTGGCTGCCGATCGCCACGCGTACGAGGATGGGCTCGGGCCAGTCCGTCTGGCGGCTGTAGTCGATGAATTCCGGCGCGCGCACCAGGTTCAGCAGATTGGCGCCGCGGTCGGCGGGCAAGCGCAGGCCCAGGTGCTGGCGGGCCACGCGGTTGCACCAATCGATCTGCAGGTCCTGATTCAGGGTGACGGCGCCGTCGGGCAAGGCTTGGGCCGCGGCCAGCATGCCCTGCATGGCGTCGCGGCTTTCGCCCAACTGGCGGGTCTGGGCGCGGACGTAGCGGTAGAGGGGAGCAAGGATGTCATCCCAGGGGCCGACCGACACGGGCGGCGATTCCTCGGGATTGCGCGCCCAGTGCGCGGCGCGCTGAGTACGCAGGCTGCGGCTGATCAACATCAGCGACAGGGCCGTGCACATCAGGATCCAGCCGAACGGCGCGCCCAACAGCCATTGAACGAGGGCGGCAGCGACCGCCCAGAACACGATGAAAACGAGGGTACGCAGCCAGATCATGGTGCGGGCATTCTAACTCTGGTGGGATCGCGCTCAGCGCGAGGGAAGCTGGGCGGTGAACCGGTAGCCGCTGCCGCGCACCGTTTCCACGTGCAGGTCGTGGCCGCTGGGCTCCAGCGCCTTGCGCAGGCGGCGGATGTGCACGTCCACCGTGCGCTCTTCCACGAACACATGGTCGCCCCAGACCTGGTCCAGCAACTGGGAACGGGAGAACACGCGCTCCGGATGCGTCATGAAGAAATGCAGCAGGCGGAACTCGGTGGGGCCGATCTGCAGCGAATGGCCGCTGCCGTTCAGGCGGTGCGTGACGGGATCCAGGCGCAGGCCGGCCACGTCGATGACGTCGTCGGTCAGCTGCGGCGCGCGGCGGCGCAGCACGGCCTTGATACGCGCCATCAGCTCCTTGGGCGAGAAGGGCTTGGTGATGTAGTCATCGGCGCCGGCTTCCAGGCCGTCCACCTTGTCCTGCTCCGACCCTTTGGCGGTGAGCATGATGACGGGGACGGTGCGGGTGCGCTCTTCATTGCGCAGCTTGCGCGCCAGGGACAGGCCGGAGGTGCCGGGCAACATCCAGTCCAGCAGGATGAGATCGGGCAATTCGGCGCGGATCAGCGTTTGTGCCTGGTCAGCGTCGAAGGCGCGCAGGACCTTATGGCCGGCGAACGACAGGTTGACCGCAATCAGTTCCTGAATCGCGGGTTCGTCTTCGACAACGAGTATGGTGCTGGACATGTCTGTTTATTAACGGTGATGCGAGTCTGTTTGTTGACTAGGCGAGGCCGGCGCAGGGCGCGGCGGCGTCGAAGCATTGCGATAGTATGGCCGTAATATTTCAGGTATGTGACGACGGCCAGGCGCGCGTGCCATCTTCGTTCTTATTTTTTATAAGAGCCCTTTTTTGTGCCGTCCTGGTTCGCGGCATGAAGCGGCCGCAGGCGGGCCATTGCTGACAGGCAGCCCAGGTGAGTAGCGGGGGCGGGTGGCCCAGGTGTGTTGCACCCGGCATTCGGTCCACCGCGCCCGGGCGGCCGGGGCCGGCAATCGGCTACCATTGCGCCTTGACCCCGGAATCCACCATGCAAAACCCCAACACGCCCCCCGAGTCGTCCGCCGGCACCACGCATTTCGGCTTTTCGACGGTCCAGGAAAATGACAAGGCGCGCAAAGTCGCCGAGGTCTTCCATTCCGTCGCGTCGCGCTATGACGTCATGAACGACCTGATGTCGGCGGGCCTGCACCGGGTCTGGAAAGCCTTCACGATCGGCCGCGCCGCCATCCGGCCGGGCATGCGGGTGCTGGACATCGCCGGCGGCACGGGCGACCTGGCCAAGGCGTTCGCGCGCCGTGCCGGCCCCACCGGGGAAGTCTGGCTGACCGATATCAACGATTCCATGCTGCGTGTCGGCCGCGACCGCATGACCGATGCTGGACTGCTGCTGCCCGCCGCGGTCTGCGATGCGGAAAAGCTGCCGTTCCCCGATGGCTATTTCGACCGTGTCAGCGTGGCCTTCGGCCTGCGCAACATGACGCACAAGGACAAGGCGCTGGCGGAAATGACACGGGTGCTCAAGCCGGGCGGCAAGCTGCTGGTGCTGGAGTTTTCGCGGGTCGCCAAGCCGCTGGCGCCCGCCTATGACTGGTATTCGTTCAACATCCTGCCCTGGCTTGGGCGCAAGGTCGCCGGCGACGAAGCCAGCTACCGCTACCTGGCTGAATCGATACGCATGCATCCCGACCAGGACACCTTGGCCGACATGCTGCGTACCGCGGGGCTGGAGCGCGTTCAGTATTTCAACCTGACCGCGGGCGTGGCCGCCCTGCACGAGGGCGTGCGACTGGCGTAAGCGCCCCGCGCGCTGCCTCTCCGGGACTGGCGCTTGTCCTGGGAGGCAATCTCGGCTATTCTTTGCTTTCAGCAATCTGTAAGCAATCGCCTGATTCCGCATTTTCAAAGCGCGGGGTCTACCTGAAAGGGCTACGCCCAATCGGGCAATGGCGGGATACCCAGGAGTATTCGTCATGTCCAAACGTGTTTTCACCCGGTTCACCGCCGCGGCTTTGATCGCCGTGGCCGGTGCCGCGATGATCGCCACTTCTTTCGACGCCGAAGCCAAGCGCATCGGCGGCGGCAGCAGTGCCGGCCGTCAATCCAGTAACGTCACCACCCAACGCCAGGCCACCACGCCGCCGAGCGCTGCCAGCAACACCGCTGGCGCGACCAGCGCCGCCGCACCCGCTGCCGGGGCTGCCGCCGGTGCCGCCGCCGCGGGCGCACGCACGGGCGCCTCGCGCTGGCTGGGTCCCATCGCCGGTATCGCGGCAGGCCTGGGCATCGCCGCCCTGCTGTCGCATATGGGCCTGGGCGGTGCCTTCGCCGAAATGCTCTCCAGCATGCTGTTGATCGGCTTGGTCATCTTCGCTGTCCTGTTCATCGTGCGCCGCTTGCGTGGCGCCGGTGCGCGCCCCGCCATGCAGGGTGCCTATGGCATGAACCGTGACAATGGCGCGGCCGACCAGAAATCGCCGGCCTGGCGTGATGCCATCCTGCCGCCCAAGGCGGCCGAGGCAGCGCCGGTTGCAACCCAGTCCGCTTTCCAGAACGCGCAGCAGCAGGCCGTGCCGGGCAATACGTCTGGTGGCGTGCAGGGCAATGCCCAAGCCGCCGGCCAGGGTAATGACTGGTTCGTCCCCGGCGACTTCGATACTCCGCGTTTCCTGCAGGAATCGAAGGAACAATTCAAACGTATCCAGGGCATTTGGGACAGCGGCGACACCGATCGCCTGCGTGAATTCCTCACCGATGACCTGATCATTGAACTCAAGCCGCAAATGCTGGAGCGCAAGGGCGAGCCCACCAAGACCGAAGTGGTCCTGCTGAACGCCGAGCTGCTTGGTATCGAATCCGTGTCCGATGGGCACCTGGCCAGCGTCCGGTTCTCCGGCATGCTGCGTGAGGCCCCCGGCACCGAAGCCTTCCGTTTCGAGGAAGTCTGGAACTTGTTCAAGCCCGCCCAAGGTGGCTGGTTGCTCGCCGGGATTCAACAGATTCCCGTTGAGTTCGCCAGCTAAGGGTGGCCTGAGCGGGCGGAAGGCAGCTGCTTTCCGCCCTCCCGTCCGCCGCTCCCGGGGGGGAGGGCACGGACACACGATGGTCGGTTTTGCCTGCCATTGCGTCGTTCAGCCAACGGCGGACGGGTCAATAGAGCATGTGGGTTTTCTTCTCTAGCGGTGCGCCTTGCTCGGGCAGCCGCCCTGACACCGGCTCTTTTGAGCCGGTTTTTTTCGTTGGAAGCCTGGGCGCGGTAACCCGGTAAACTCGACCCTTACCGTAATGCTGGCGGCCTGATCGGGCCGCAACAGAACCTCATGCTGCCTTTCCCTGTCTTGCCCCGACCATCGCGCCTGCTATGCAGCGCGCTCAACGCTCTGCTCAAACGCGAGGAATGGGCACGCGACCGCCTGGCCCGCCATGCCGGCAAGACGGTACGCTTTTCCTTCGGCCGCTTGCAGCTGGCCCTGACGGTGGACGTACAAGGCTATGTGGAGGTCGCCGACGCCGCCATCGTGCCCGACGTCACGCTGACGCTGGACAGCGCCAAGTTCAGCCTGGCGCGCCTGCTGGGCGGAGAAGGCAGGGCGCTGGCGCGGGCATCGGCCCGCGAGCGCGCCGACGCGTTCGCCGACATGACGCATATTTCCGGTGATGCGGGCCTGGCCCAGGTGGTGGCTGAACTGGCCGCCAATCTGCGTTGGGACGTGGAAGATGAGCTGGCACGGGTGGTGGGTGATATTCCCGCGACTCGCCTGACGCAAAGCGCGCGCAGCGTGACACGCGGTGCCCGCGACGTGGTCCAGCGTATCGGCGGCAACGTGGCGGAGTACTTGTCCTACGAGCAGGGCATGCTGGCCAATCGTCCCGTGGTGCAAGGCTGGCGTGGCGACCTTGCCCGCGCAACGGCCGGCGCCGACGCCCTGGCGGCCCGCGTGGCCCAGCTGGACGCACGCCTGAGTCGCCTGGACGGGGGGAAGCCGAATAGTGCGATAGCCAACAGCATGAGTGCCAATGGCATGGCCCCCGGCAGCGCGCATTCCGACAGCGGCACGCGCAATGGCAGCCGGCCCGCAGTGGGGCAAGTCTGACTACCATGCTGAGTTTTCTGCGCTTTATCCGTATCGTCTTCGTCGCCTGGCGCTATGGCCTGGATGAACTGGTGCTGTCCAGCCTGAAGCATCCGATGGCCGCGCTGCTGCTGCGCTTCGTACGCTTCGGCCGGCGGCCGCGCACGCCGCGCGGTGTGCGCCTGCGCCGCGCGTTGGAGTCGCTGGGCCCCATCTTCGTCAAGTTCGGTCAGGTGTTGTCGACCCGGCGCGACCTCATCCCCGCGGATATCGCCGCGGAACTGGCCCTGTTGCAGGACCGCGTGCCGCCTTTCCCGTCCAAGCAGGCGGCCGACTGCATCGAAGCCGCCCTGGGCGCGCCGCCCGCCACGCTGTTCAAGCATTTCGAAGTCGATCCGGTGGCGTCGGCCTCCATTGCCCAGGTGCACTTCGCCGTGCTGCACGACGGCCGCGAAGTGGCGGTCAAGGTGCTGCGGCCGGGCATGCTGAGCATCATCGAAAAAGACATGGCGCTGCTGCGCATGCTGGCTGCCGTGATCGAGCGCCTGGGTGCGGACGGCCGGCGGTTGAAGCCGCGCGAGGTCGTGGCGGAGTTCGACAAATATCTGCACGACGAACTGGACCTGGTGCGCGAGGCGTCCAATTGCAGCCAGCTGCGCCGCAATTTCGGCCCGGACTCCGGCCGCGGTGGCGTGCTCATCGTGCCCGAGGTGATCTGGGAGTTCACCACCAGCACCATCTTCACGATGGAGCGCATGTACGGCATACCGGTGGGGCAGGTCGACCGCATGCGTGCCGCTGGCATCGACATTCCCAAGCTGGCGCGCACCGGTGTGGAAATTTTCTTCACCCAGGTGTTCAGCGACGGCTTTTTCCACGCCGACATGCACCCGGGCAATATCTACGTGTCGGACCGGCCGCAGACCTTGGGCCACTATATCGCGCTGGATTTCGGCATCGTCGGTTCGCTGTCCGAGTTCGACAAGAACTACCTGGCGCAGAATTTCCTGGCTTTCTTTCGGCGCGACTATCGCCGCGTGGCGCAACTGCACATCGAGTCGGGCTGGGTGCCCGCCGGTACCCGCGAGGAAGAACTGGAGGGCGCGGTGCGCGCGGTCTGCGAACCGTACTTCGATCGGCCTCTGTCGGAAATTTCGCTGGGGCAGGTGTTGTTGCGCCTGTTTCAGACCTCGCGCCGCTTCAATGTGGAAATTCAGCCACAGTTGGTGCTGTTGCAGAAGACCTTGCTCAACGTCGAAGGGCTGGGGCGTGAACTCGATCCCAACCTGGATCTATGGAAGACCGCCAAGCCTTATCTCGAACGCTGGATGCGCGAGCGCATGGGTTTGTCCGGCATCCGCAAACAGCTGGAGAAAGAAGCCGCCCAATGGTCGCAGATGCTGCCGGCGTTGCCGCGCCTGCTGCACGAACGGCTGTCGCGCCCCAATGTCGAGCCGGCCGTGCTGGTCGAGCTGGGCCGCCTGCGCAAGGCTCGTGAGCAGGGCAATCGACTGCTGACGGCCATCGCGGCGGTGCTTGCGGTGGGTGTGGCGCTGGTTATCTGGTTCCATGTCCGTTAGGATCCGGGGTTTGTCAGCAAGCTGTGTCTTGACACCGTTCCAGGTGGCAGTCATGTTTCTGACATAATTCTGTCATTACACGTTCGCACGCGAGAGCGATAAAGGCGACTGCGGGCTCTGGGGGCCCGTAGGTCGTACGCGCTAAATTTCCCGTTCGGCCGATTACAAACCCGATCCAGGCGCTTCCGTGCGCCCGTGTCCGGAGGGGGAGACTTGCGCATTGTTCGCGGTCGACGCCTTGAAGGGCGGGATCTTCGAACATCATCAGGGCCTACATCTCATGCTTTATCCGGAACTCTTCAAAACCATGGAAGCCGTGCGCTGGAATATGTCGACCGACATACCCTGGGACGACTTCGATCGGAGCAAGCTGTCGGACGAGCAGGCCAATACGATCAAGATGAATGCCATCACGGAGTGGGCGGCCTTGCCCGCGACCGAGATGTTCCTGCGCGACAATCACGGCGATAGCGATTTCAGCGCTTTCATATCCGTCTGGTTCTTCGAAGAGCAGAAGCATTCGCTGGTGCTCATGGAGTATTTGCGCCGCTTCTGCCCGGATCTCCTGCCGACGGAAGAAGAGCTGCACAAGGTGCGTTTCGAATTCGATCGCGCGCCCGCGCTGGAAACGCTGATGCTGCATTTCTGCGGTGAAATCCGCTTGAACCACTGGTACCGCTGCGCCGCCCAATGGCACACCGAGCCGGTGATCCGCGCCATCTACAGCACCATTGCCAAGGACGAGGCCCGCCACGCCGGCGCCTATCTGCAATATATGCGGCGGGCCCTGTTCGACCGCGGCGACGACACCAGCCAGCAAGCCAAGATGGCCTTCTCGAAGATCGGCATGCTGATGGCGTCGGCGGGCCGCACCCAGCAGGCGCTGCATCCTACCAATCTGCACGTCAACAAGGACATGTTCCCCAATGACACGGTGCAGTCCAAGCTGCCTGACCCGGGCTGGCTGGAGCGCTGGCTGGATTCGCAGATCCGTTTCGACGGCGGCTGGGAGCAGAAGGTGGGCGATCGTATCCTGCACATTCTGTCCAAGCTGCTGGACCGCACGTTCGAATCCGCCAAGGATCTGAACCGCTATCGCAAGGAAACCATGGCGGCGATGAGCGGCAAGTCCGGCCTGATCCTGCCCCCGGGCGTCGGCGAATCGGCGCTCGTCGGGGTCTGAGCGGGGTTGCCGGGTCCAGGGACGCGTTCGGTTGGGCGACGCCTGCCACCTTGCTGCACGCAATGGCACGGCTCATCCGGCGGGTCCCGTAAAATGCGCGCATGACTGCCCGCTTCGAATCCAAGATCCTTACCCGCCAGGAATGCGCCGCCGCCATCGCGGAGGGCCGCCTGGCGCGCCCGCTGGTGTTCACCAACGGGGTGTTCGACATCCTGCACCGTGGCCACGTCACGTACCTGGACGAGGCGGCTCAGCTGGGTGCGACCCTGGTCGTGGCGGTCAACACGGACGCGTCCGCCCGCCGCCTGGGCAAGGGGCCGGAGCGGCCGCTGAACAATGAGCAGGATCGCGCCGCCATGCTGGCGGCGTTGGCATGCGTCGGTGCCGTCACGTGGTTCGAGGAAGACACGCCGCAGGAATTGATCGCGGAATTACGCCCGGACATCATCGTCAAGGGGGGCGATTACGACATGGAAAAACTGCCGGAGACGGCGCTGGTACGCAGCTGGGGCGGCCGCGCGGTGGCCGTGCCGTTCGAGTTCCAACGGTCCACGACGGCTTTGGTGAAGAAGATCCAGGGCGGTAAATAGCGCGCTGCCGAGCGCCGTCAGCGGCTCGCCATCACTATTAATTTTTATGTGGGCCCCTGCGGGTCCCACGCCCAGTCCATGCGGACGCCCACAAAAAGTTAGACCTGTGCAATGCACAGGTCTTTTTATCGTGGAGACCGCGGAGTAGGTTGTGCCAGTCCGCGGGCGCCGCTCCTCGTGGAGCTACTCCTCCCACATTACATAGACGTACGCAGCGCCTCTGGGGCGTGGGCCCGGAGGACCCAACATAAAACATACCTCTTCCAAAAGAGGCTCCCCTTCGCGGCGAATAACCCTGACTCTGTCCTCAGAACTTGAACTGAGAGACAGTAGCGCCCCGCAAGGGCTTGACGATGGTTTCGAACAGATTGACCGTTTCGAAACTCGCAGCGGTGCTGCGCGTGATGCGACAGGCCGTCATCACCGGCGCCTGGCCGACGATCACGACCATGCGGCCGCCGATGCGCAACTGGTACTTCAAGCCGTCCGGAACCACGGGCACCGAGCCGGTGATCAGGATGGCGTCGTATTCGGTGGTGCCCCAGCCATTGCGGCCATCGCCGGTTTCGACCTTGACGTTGCCGACATTGTTCAGCTGCAGATTCTGCTGCGCGAAGGCAACCAGGCGGCTGTCGATTTCAATCGAAGTGACCTGTTGCGCCAGCGCGGCCAGCAGGGCGGCCTGATAACCGGAACCGGTGCCGATTTCCAGCACGGCGTCGGTCGGCTTGAGCAGCAGTTCCTGCGCCAGGCGCGCTTCGGTCTTCGGCGGCAGCATGCTCTGACGAGTGTCCACCGCATTGATTTCCAGCGGGATTTCCAGATCGGAGAAAGCCAGCGTGCGATACGCGGGGGGAACGAATTGTTCGCGACGCACCTTGAACAGGGCGGCCAACACGTTTTCGTCCAGCACATCCCACGGGCGGATTTGCTGTTCCACCATGTTGAAGCGGGCTTGTTCGACGTCGGGCAGAGTGGATGCGTTCATGACAGCACGGAAAAATTTCGGAGATGACGGCGGGGGCAATTGTACCGGCTTGCGCGCCGGGGTGCGCGGCGGCAGCCTTGCGCCGGCTCGGCACCGCTAGTCTTACAAGGCCCTGACCGGCCCGAAGGGGCCGCAACAGGCCTGTTGCAAGCCTATGAAAGGCTTATAACGGACCCGCGGCGGGCCTACAGCAGGCCTGTACGCGCGCCCCTGTCACGGGCCTGTACGTGGGGCCTATAGGGCCAACAAAGGCGCCTGGCGCCGCTACCACCACGCGTGGAAGTGATGCACCGCCCCATGGCCGCTGCCGGCCTGCAAACGGCCGGAATGGCGGATGGCTTCGGTCAGATACGCCTTGGCGCGTCGCGCCGCTTCCGGCACGTCGTCGATCTGCGGCAGCAGTGCCGCCAGCGCGGCCGACAGGGTGCAGCCCGTGCCATGCGTATTGGCGGTATCGATCCGATGGCCAGGCAGTTCGATCATGCGGTCGCCGTCGTGCAGCAGATCGATGACGTCGTTGCCGGGCAGATGTCCGCCCTTGACCAGGACCCAGCGCCGGCCGTCATAGGCCATCTTGTTGCGCAGGCGCTCGGCCACGCGGCGCATTTCCTTCACCGATTCCACCGGCCGCTCTTCCAGCAGCACGCCGGCTTCCGGCAGGTTGGGCGTCAGCATCGTCGCCTGCGGCAGCAGCGCCTCGCGCAAGGCTCCCACGGCGTCGCGTTCCAGCAGCAGGTCGCCGCTCTTGGCGACCATCACGGGATCCAGCACCACGTGCCAGTCGCGGTCCGCCGGGCGCCAGCGTGCCAGCTTCTCGGCCACTACCTGGATCACCGGCAACTGGCCCAGCATGCCGATCTTGACGGCATCGATGCGCACGTCGGTGAACAGCGTGTCGATCTGCTGCCCCACGAATGCGGGCGGCACCGGCGCAACGCCGGTGACCCCATGCGTGTTCTGCGCGGTCAGCGCGGCGATGACGCCGCAACCATAGGCGCCCAGCGCGCTCATGGCCTTGATATCGGCCAGTACGCCGGCGCCGCCGGAGGGGTCGACGCCGGCGATGGTCAGCGCATTGGGTATGGGGCGAGGGTTGCTCACCGCACCACGCCTTCGGTGGGCGAGGTGGGCTCGGCGCTGTACAGCTTGCGCGGCATGCGGCCGGCCAGATAGGCGGCGCGCCCGGCCTCGACGGCCAGCTTCATGGCGCCGGCCATCAGCACGGGGTTTTTTGCGTGGGCGATGGCGCTGTTCATCAGTACGCCGTCGCAGCCCAATTCCATGGCGATGGCGGCGTCCGAGGCCGTGCCCACGCCGGCATCGACCAGCACGGGGACACGGGCCTGGTCGATGATCAAGCGCAGATTCCAGGGGTTGACGATACCCATGCCGGAGCCGATCAGCGAAGCCAAAGGCATGATGGCCGCGGCGCCCAGGTCTTCCAGCATGCGCGACTGGATGGGGTCGTCGGCGCAATACACCATCACCTTGAAACCCTCGTCGACCAGCGTCTTCGTGGCCTTGAGCGTTTCCGGCATATTGGGGAAGAGATTGGTGGGATCGCCCAGGACCTCCAGCTTGACCAGATCGTGGCCGTCCAGCAGTTCACGCGCCAGGCGCAGCGTGCGCACGGCTTCGTCGGCGGTGTAGCAGCCGGCGGTATTGGGCAGATAGGTGAATTGCGCAGGTGGGACGAAGTCGAGCAGGCTGGGTTCATTGGCGTTCTGGCCAATGTTCACGCGGCGGATGGCGACGGTCACCAGTTCGGTGCCGCTAGCGTCCAGCGCCAAGCGGGTTTGTTCGAAGTCCTTGTACTTGCCGGTGCCCACCACCAGGCGCGAGCGGAAGCTGCGGCCGGCGACGGTAAAAGTGTCTTGGGAGTTCATGATGCTGCCGAAAGTAAGGCCGAAACGGCGGGGGCCGCCCGACCGGCCACGCCAGGATGACGTCGCGGATCAACCGCAATGATAAAACAGCAGCGCCCCCAAGCCGCCGCGTCGGCAACAGGGTTTTTGCGCTGAGCACGGCGAAACCTCGGAGCCCCAGCCCCAGTCTTCAAGACCAGGCGCCGGATACTCCCTCGCCCATGCACGGCGCGGCCATAGGGGCGCCAGCTCAAGAAGAGGGGCGATGGGGGCTCCCCCATCATCAAAAAACTTCTCTGCCAGCAGCCGCGTTTCAGCGTGGCGCCGGCGGCCGGGCTTGGTCCAGGGCCCGGCACAGCGCTTCGGCGGCGTCGATCAGCCGCGGGCCGGGCCGGTACAGCGTATCGGCGTCGACGCCGTAGACGTGTCCCGACAACGCGGCGGGCAGCCGGGTTTCCTTCCAGGAAGAGGCGAGCGCGCGCAGCTCTTCGATGCCGCTCACGCCGGACACCACGGCGTCGGGACGCGCCGCCAGTACCGTCTCCAGGCCCACCTGCGATGCCGTGGCGGGCGCATCCGCGAAGATGTTGACGCCGCCACAAATCCCGATCGCGTCGTTGACGATGCTCTGCTTGTTCAAGGTGAACAGCGGATTGCTGCCGGCCTGGATGAAGACGCGCACCGGCGGCCGGCCGCGATAACGCTCAGCCAGCTTGGCCAGCCGTTCGCGCAGGCTGGCCGCTTCCTTGTCGGCGGCGGCCTCGGTGCCGAACAGGCGTCCCAACGTGGCGACTTCATCGGGAATGGCGGCCAGGGTGCGCGGATCGCTGAAGAACACGGGTACGTTCAGCGTGCGCAGCGCGGGAATCAAGGGTTCGGCCGCGCCCGGCAACCATGCGATGACCAGATCCGGCCGTAGCTCGGCCACCCGTTCGACATTGGGCCGGGTGCCGTCGCCGATGGAAGGAACCTGTTTGACGTCTTCCGGATAGTCGCTGCCCTGGATGGTGCCCGCCATGGCCTGGCCCGCGCCGGCCGCGTAGACCAGTTCAGTGGCATGCGGCGCCAGCGTGATGACACGCCGCGCCGGTTGCGCCAGCGTGACGCTGCGGCCCTGGTCGTCGGTGACCGTGATCGGGCCGGTCGGCGCGGCTGCCGCGGCACTCGTTTCACCTGTCCGGCCCGTCTCACCCGCTTGGCCTGCATTACCCGCCTGTGCCGCGCTGCCCGTGCCCGCCTGCTCAGCCCCGGCGCTCCCCGCATCCTGCCGCGCCGGCGGCGCGGCGCCGCAGGACGCCGTGGCCAGCGACACCGCCAGCAGACCGGCAACGAAAACGCCCCGCCGCGCCGTCAGGCGCAGGGGGGCGAGAAAGGAAGTGCTACGTCGCATGATGGGTTGCAGGCAAAGCGCGAGGGCCCTGTTCGGTGCCGCATTCGACAAAGCGCCGCGGATGCGGCGCGCTGCCCCGATCCTACATGCGCCAGCTCAGGTTCACAAACGCGTTGGAACCCGGCGTACGGTAGCCCTGGACCAGGGTGTACTGCTTGTCGAACACGTTGTTCCAACGCACGCTCACCTGCAGATTGCGCGTCAGTTCATACGATGCCAGCAGGTTGAACAGGCCATAGCCGCCCAGCTTGTCGCCGGTCATGGCGTCGGTGCGGTCTTCGGTCAGGTAGACCTCGCCGCCCAGCAGGAAGCTGCCCCAGCGGTGATCGGCCGACAGGCGCAGCACGGTGTCCGAACGCTGCGGCAACTGCTGGTGCGTATCGGTATTGCGCGGATTGCTCAGGTCCAGGCTGGCGCGGATGCGCGTATCGCCGAACTTGCGCATGCCCGTGAAGGTGACGCCTTCGAGCAGGGCGTGCGCGATGTTGTAAGGCTGGTAGACGCTGAACGGATCGGCGCTGTCGACGGCCTGATTGATGATCAGGTTCTTGACCTTGTTGTGATAGTAGGTCACGCCCGCTTCGGCATCGTCGTCCTGGTAGCGCAAGCCCAGCTCATAGTTCTGCGAGGTCTCGGGGCGCAGGTTCGGGTTGCCCTGGAAGCCGCCGTCGTTGTGCCAGTAGAGCTCGTTGAAGTTCGGCGCGCGGAAGCCGGTGCTGTAGCCGGCGGTGGCGCGGACCTTCTCGGTGATGTCGAAGCCGTAGGTCAAGCCGCCGGTCGTGCGGTTGCCGTACTGCGAATTGTTGTCGTTGCGCAGACTGGCCTGCAGATGATGACGGCCGAAGTCGCCCAGGTAGACGCCCGTGAAGGAGTTCACATGGCGGCGCGTTTCGTCGTAGTTGCCGAAGCTGACCGGGAAGTCGTTGAAGTTGCCGATGTCGCCGGTGGCGCGCTGTTCCAGGTGCTCATAGGCCAGCGTCAGTTTCTGGCCCTGGGCCAGTTGCAGGTCGTGCTGCCAGGTGAGCTGGTTCTGGCGCGTGCGGAACACGCTGCGGCCATCGGGCGTATTGCCGAAGACTTCGTCGCCAGGCGCGTTTTCGCTGCGGTTGTAGTCCACCGACGAACCCAGGCGCAGCGTGCTGGTCCAGAAGTCTGTCAGGCGGTTGGTGCTGGTGACCGCATACGTTTCCAGCCGCTGGATCGAACGGTCATTGAACGCGGGCGCATTGCCCATGTCGTAGCCGCCGTTCACGGACGTGCGGTAGTACTGCACCGACAAGGTCTGGCCGCGCAGCCATTCATAACCCAGCGAGGCCGCCACGTTGTTCTGGTAGTAGCTGTCCTTGTCGGGGTTGTGATAGAAGTTTTTCTTGTTGGTGGCGTCGAAGCCGTGGCTTTGCTGATAGCCGGTGGACAGGCTGTAGGTCCAGCCGTTGGATGCGCCCGACAGGCCGGCGTTGTAGCTGCTGGTGCCGTAGGTGCCGAAGCCGATATCGGCGAAGGCTGACAGCGGCTTGTCGGTGGCGCGCTTGGTGATGATGTTGATGACACCGCCGATGGCGTCCGAGCCATACAGGCTGCTGGCCGCGCCGCGCACGATTTCGACGTGGTCGATGCTGCTGGCGGGCAGGGCGTTGAGCGCCGCCAGGCCGTTGGTGGCGTTGTTGATGCGTTGGCCATCCACCAGCACCAGGGTCTGGTTGCTGTTGGCGCCGCGCATGAACAAGCTGGTCACGGTTTGCGGGCCGCCGTTGTTGGCGTATTCGATGCTGTGGCTGCGCGACAGCACTTCGGCCAGGCTGCTCTGGCCGGCGCTTTGCAATTCCTCGCTGCCGATCACGGTGACGTCGCCCAGCACGTCCTTCAGCGGCTGTACGCTGCGGGTGGCGGTAACGACGACCGTATCGAGTTGGGAAACAGGCGCGGCGAGCGTGGCGGGAGCGGCGGCAGGGGCGGGAGTTTGCTGGGACCAGGCCCAGGCGGGTGCCAGACAGGCGAGCAGGCCTGCGCTACGCAGGACAAAGCGGGACTTCATGAGTGGACCTCGGTGGGACGCGCGACCCCGCACGTCATTCACGGAAAAATCAGAACCACGCCGAATGGAGCAATGGCACCTTGGTGCCTTTGCCTGGCAAGTGATTCCACGGGCGAATCGGCCGGTATCGGGCTGTCGCGCGTCGCCGCGCGATGACCGTTGCGGGGGCAGCACAGGCTAAGGCGGCACCAGTGCCCCAAGAGGGGCGGCCTTCCTTCCTGTTTCCCGTTTGACTTCCACACGCCGGACCCAGCGCGGCTTAGGCCGCGAGCAGATCCGGGTACGTTGAAAGCACCGATTCGAGGTTGCGGACTGTAACACGCCCTCTGGTCCATACAGCGCTTTTGTTACCATTACGCTTTGATTTAGCGGGGCTTTTGTTGTCCTCACGCCACCCGCTCATTTGCCATACTCTTGGGTCCGCTCAAGCGCTTGCCTCATTAGGATCGACCGTGCCTTATCCCGCCATGCCCTACCCCTTGTCCGCTTATACTCACGGCGCCGATTTCGTGCGCGGACTGGCCGACCGGATCCTGATCCTGGACGGCGCGATGGGCACCATGATCCAGCGCTACAAGCTGACGGAAGCCGACTTCCGTGGCCAGCGCTTCGCCGAGCACGGCAAGGATCTGAAGGGCGACAACGAGCTGCTGACCCTGACCCGGCCGGACGTGATCGCCGAGATCCACAGGCAGTATCTGGCGGCCGGCGCCGACGTCATCGAAACCAATACCTTCGGCGCCACGTCCATCGCCCAGGGCGACTACGACCTGCCGGAACTGGCCTACGAATTGAACCGGGAATCGGCCCGCCTGGCGCGCGAGGCCTGTGACGCCTACAGCACGCCGGAGCATCCCCGCTTCGTCGCCGGCGCGCTGGGACCTCAACCCAAGACCGCCTCGATTTCGCCGGACGTCAACGACCCCGGCGCGCGCAACGTCACTTTCGACGAGTTGCGGGTGGCCTATGTCGAACAGCTCAATGGCCTGCTCGACGGCGGCATCGACGTGGTGCTGATCGAAACCATCTTCGATACGCTCAACGCCAAGGCCGCCATCTACGCCGTCGAGGAAGTGTTCGAAGCGCGCGGCGTGCGCCTGCCCGTGATGATTTCCGGCACCGTCACCGACGCGTCCGGCCGCATCCTGTCCGGCCAGACGGTGGAAGCGTTCTGGAACTCGGTGCGGCACGCGCGCCCCGTGACCATCGGCCTGAACTGCGCCCTGGGCGCGGCGCTGATGCGGCCCTACGTGGCCGAGCTGGCCAAGATCTGCGACGCCTATGTGTGCGTCTATCCCAACGCCGGCCTGCCCAATCCGATGAGCGACACCGGCTTCGACGAGACCCCGGCCGATACGTCGGCGCTGCTGGAAGAATTCGCGCGCGCCGGGCTGGTCAATATGGCGGGCGGCTGCTGCGGCACCACGCCGGAGCACATCGGCGCCATCGCCGCCAAGGTCCGCGAGCTGACCCCGCGCGTGGTTCCCGAGATCGCCGTCAAGACGCGCCTGTCGGGCCTGGAGCCGCTGAACATCGACGAGGAAACGCTCTTCGTCAACGTCGGCGAGCGTACCAACGTCACCGGCAGCAAGATGTTCGCGCGCCTGATCCGCGAGGAAAAATACGACGAAGCGTTGGCCGTGGCGCGCCAACAGGTGGAGAACGGCGCGCAGATCATCGACATCAACATGGACGAGGCCATGCTGGATTCGGTGGCCTGCATGAGCCGCTTCCTCAACCTGATCGCCTCCGAGCCGGACATCGCGCGGGTGCCGGTGATGATCGACAGTTCCAAGTGGGAGGTCATCGAGGCCGGCCTGAAGTGCGTGCAGGGCAAGCCGGTGGTGAACTCGATTTCCATGAAGGAAGGCGAGGAGATCTTCCTGCATCATGCGCGCCTGTGCCGCCGCTACGGCGCGGCCATGGTAGTGATGGCCTTCGACGAGCAGGGCCAGGCGGATACGCTGGAACGGCGCAAGGAGATCTGCGGCCGCGCGTACAAATTGCTGGTCGAGCAGGAAGGCTTCGCGCCGGAAGACATCATTTTCGATCCCAACGTGTTTGCCGTCGCCACCGGCATCGATGAACACAATCACTATGCCGTCGATTTCATCGAGGGCACGCGCTGGATCCGCGAGAACCTGCCGCACGCGCGCATCTCCGGCGGCGTTTCCAACGTCAGCTTCTCCTTCCGCGGCAACGAGCCGATGCGCGAAGCCATCCACACGGTCTTCCTGTACTACGCGATCCGCGAAGGCATGACCATGGGCATCGTCAACGCCGGCCAGTTGGGTGTGTACGCCGACCTGGAGCCGCGCCTGCGCGACCTGGTGGAAGACGTGGTGCTGGATCGCCCGCATCCGGTCGGCAAGACCGAAGCCGATGACGAGCGCACGCCCACCGAACGCCTGGTGCAGTTCGCCGACACCGTCAAGGGCTCGGGCGCCAAGAAAGAGGAAGACCTGGCCTGGCGCGCGCACCCCGTGGGCCAGCGCCTGACGCATGCGCTGGTGCATGGCATCACCACTTTCATCGTCGAGGATACCGAGGAAGTGCGCCAGGAAGTGCTGGCGCGCGGCGGCCGTCCCATCGAGGTGATCGAAGGCCCGCTGATGGACGGCATGAACGTGGTAGGCGACCTGTTCGGCGAAGGCAAGATGTTTCTGCCGCAGGTGGTGAAATCCGCGCGCGTGATGAAGCAGGCGGTGGCGCACCTGATTCCCTTCATCGAAGAGGAAAAGCGCCAGATCGCGGCGGCGGGCGGCGATGTGCGGGCCAAGGGCAAGATCGTCATCGCCACCGTCAAGGGTGACGTGCACGACATCGGCAAGAACATCGTCACCGTGGTCCTGCAATGCAATAACTTCGAAGTCGTGAACATGGGCGTGATGGTGCCCTGCGCGAAGATCCTGGAAACAGCCAAGGCGGAAAACGCCGACATCGTCGGCCTGTCCGGCCTGATCACGCCCAGCCTGGAAGAAATGGCCTACGTCGCGTCCGAGATGCAGCGCGACCCGTATTTCCGCGACCGCAAGGTGCCGCTGCTGATCGGCGGCGCCACCACCAGCCGCGTGCATACCGCCGTGAAGATCGCGCCGCATTACGAAGGGCCGGTCATCTACGTGCCCGACGCCAGCCGTTCGGTGGGCGTGGCCACCAACCTGGTTTCGGACCAGGCCGCTACCTATCTGGGCGACCTGGCACAGGAATACGAAGACGTGCGCCGGCGCCATGCCAACCGCAAGGCCACGCCGCTGGTGTCGATCGAAGACGCGCGCGCCGCGCGTCCGGCCATCGATTGGGCGAGCTATACGCCGCCGCGCCCCAAGTACATCGGCCGCCGCACCTTCAAGCATTACGACCTGGCGGAGATCGCCACCTATATGGACTGGACGCCGTTCTTCCAGACCTGGAGCCTGTTCGGCCAATACCCCGCCATCCTCGACGACAAGGTCGTGGGCGAGCAGGCGCGCAAGGTGCTGGCCGACGGCCAGGCCATGCTCAAGCGCATCATCGAAGGGCGCTGGCTGACGGCCAATGGCGTGGTGGGCTTCTATCCGGCCAATCGCGTCAATGACGAGGACATCGAGGTCTACGCCGACGAGACCCGGGAAAAGGTGCTGTTCACCTGGCGCAACCTGCGCCAGCAAGGCGTCAAGCGCGAAGGCGTCAGCAACAAGTGCCTGGCCGACTACATCGCGCCCAAGGACAGCGGCAAGCTGGACTACATCGGCCTGTTCGCCGTCACCGCCGGCCTGGGCATCGAGAAGAAGGAAGCGGAATTCGAGGCCGCGCATGACGACTATTCCAGCATCATGCTCAAGGCCCTGGCCGATCGACTGGCCGAAGGCTTCGCCGAATGCCTGCATGCGCGCGTGCGCAAGGATCTGTGGGGCTATATGGCCAACGAAACCTTGGACAACGACGCCCTGATCGCCGAGAAATACGTCGGCATCCGGCCCGCGCCGGGTTACCCGGCCTGCCCGGAACACGTGGTCAAGCGCGAGCTGTTCGAAACCCTGGATGCCGGCGACGTCGGCATCGAGCTGACCGAAAGCTACGCCATGTTCCCCGCGTCCAGCGTTTCGGGCTTCTATTTCAGCCATCCCGATTCGCAGTATTTCAACGTGGGCACCATCGGCGAGGACCAGTTGCGCGATTACGTGCAGCGCAGCGGCCGCACTGAAGACGACGTGCGCCGCACGCTGGCGCCCAACCTGGGATAAGCAGCCGGATCATGAACGCACCCGCCGGCACTGCGGTCCACGAAGGGTCGGCCCTGCGCCGCCATGCGCTGGGCGATTTCGTGCGGGCGGCGCGGTCGCGTATCACACCGCAGATGGCGGGTGTACCGGTGGGATTGCGGCGACGCACGCCCGGTTTGCGGCGCGAAGAGGTGGCGCAGCTGTGCGGGATCAGCGTCACCTGGTACACCTGGATCGAGCAGGGCCGCGAGGTGTCGGTATCGCCGGCGGTGTGGGCGCGCATCGCCACCGTGCTGCAACTGGGCCGGGCCGAACGCGCCTATCTGTTCGAATTGGCGGAATGCGCCGATCCCAGCCATCCGCGCGATGAACCCGCGGGGGTGTCGGGGGTGCTGCAGGACAGCGTGGACGCCATCAGCGTGCCGGCTTATGTGCTGGACCGCTGCTGGAACCTGATGGCGTACAACCCGAAGATGCGCGAGCTGTTCGACGACTGGCCCGTGCGCGATGCGGCGCCCAATCTGCTGCGCTATATCTTCCTGGATCCGGCCGCGCGCCAGTTGGTGGTGGATTGGGAGCAGCGCGCGCGGCGCGTGGTGGCGGAATTCCGCGCCGATGCGGGGGCGCATCTGGATGAAGAGGACGTGCGCGCCTTGTTGGACGACCTGACGCGCGCCAGCCCCGCGTTCGGCCACTGGTGGACCCGCCACGCGGTGATCGAACGGGAAGGCGGCTTGCGTGACTTTGATCATCCGCGCATGGGCATCCTGCGTTACCGCCAGGTGACTTTCCGCCTGGCGACGCATACGGACATGAAGCTGATCATGCTGCTCAAGGAGTGAGCAGGGCACTTGCCGCCGCGAGGGCCCCCGGCGCTCGTGGGCGGCAGTGGGCGCTCAGTCCGGCGACTCAGCTCGTCGCCCCGGGCATACCACCGCCTAGTCCGTGAAGACCACCAGCTTGCCGTCCTGCCACGTGAACAATTGCGCCGACAGGCCATAGGCGGATTGCGCCATGATGCGCGCGGCCATGTCGCGCAGCGCGCGCACGCTGTCGCTGTCCTGGCTGCCGCAGACCAGGAGTTCGTCACGGGCCGGCAGGGCGACGACCGGCTCGCCATCGATGTCCACGCGCTCACGCCATTCCTGCGCCAGAAAAATGAAGCTGGCGTCGTAATTGCCGTCGGCACGCACGCCATAGCGGCCGTTCTGGCCTTCGACCGTCAGCGCCGGAAGTTGGCGGCGCAGGTTATCCAGCGCCAGCGGCATCAGGGCCTCACGCGTCAATCCCAAGGCTTCCAGCTCACCGGGCGCCACGTAGCTCATGGCATCCGGCTTGTCTTCGACGAAGGCCACCAGCAATTCATCGGTCAGTGGTTCGGTGATGAAGGCTTGCTTATTCTCGATGCCGGCGGCGTCCAGCTGCTTCAGGCTGGTGGACAGCCACATGGTGGTCTTGACCAGCGGCAGGATGTTGCCGCGCCGCGTGGCCGGGTCCGCTTCCTGGCCGGTAGGGGCGGCATCCAGATGCGCGCCGATGATGGCATCGATGTCGGCGGGCGCCCGTTGATAGGCGGCGTAGGCATTGCCCAGGAACTGGTTGACCCGCATGCCGTCGGGCATGACCCAATGCACCTTGACGCCGGCGGCCGTGGCGGCGTCTTCGATCTGCACCTCGGTGCCGGGAAAGCGCGCCTGGGCGGCGCTGGCATAGGCCTTGGCGAATGCCGCCACGTCCATGGGGCGTGCTTGCCGGGCAGCGAAAATACGGGAAAAAATGGTCATCGGGGTTCCAGGAAGACCCGCGGCGCGGGACGGGACAGATCCCCCGATGATATCCGCCCCCCCGGAAAACCGCGAAATCCCGCCATTGCCGCTCGACAATGAGATGATCTCGACGATCGGGGACACCGCGGAGCTGGCCTTGCCAGTCCGCCGGTGTCGCCCCTGGGGGGCCGCGCTCCGCGCGGCAGGGGGGCCCCTACTGCTTGTGGTAGACCTCGGCGCCCTTGCGCACGAATTCCACCGCTTTTTCCTGCATGCCTTTCTGCAGCGCTTCCTTCTCGTTCACGCCCAGGGTCGCCGCGTAATCCCGCACGTCCTGGGTGATCTTCATGCTGCAGAAGTGCGGGCCGCACATCGAGCAGAAGTGCGCCACCTTCATCGAGTCCTTGGGCAAGGTCTCGTCGTGGAACTCCTTGGCCGTGTCCGGATCCAGGCCCAGGTTGAACTGGTCGTCCCAGCGGAATTCGAAACGCGCCTTGGACAGCGCATTGTCGCGGATGGAGGCGCCCGGATGGCCCTTGGCCAGATCGGCCGCATGGGCGGCGATCTTGTACGTGATGATGCCGTCCTTGACATCCTTCTTGTTGGGCAGGCCCAGGTGTTCCTTGGGCGTCACGTAGCAGAGCATCGCGGTGCCGTACCAGCCGATGATGGCGGCGCCGATACCGGAAGTGATGTGGTCGTAGCCAGGAGCGATGTCGGTGGTCAGCGGTCCCAGGGTGTAGAAGGGCGCTTCGTGGCAGTGCTCCAGTTGCAGATCCATGTTTTCCTTGATCATCTGCATGGGTACGTGGCCCGGGCCTTCGATCATGACCTGCACATCATGCTTCCACGCCACCTGGGTCAACTCGCCCAGCGTCTTCAGCTCGGCGAACTGGGCTTCGTCATTGGCATCCCAGGCTGAACCGGGACGCAGGCCGTCGCCCAGCGAGAAGCTGACGTCGTAGGCCTTCATGATTTCACAGATTTCCTCGAAGCGTTCGTAGAGGAAGCTTTCGCGATGGTGCGCCAGACACCACTTGGCCATGATGGAGCCGCCGCGCGAGACGATGCCCGTCATGCGGTCCGCCGTCATGGGGATGAAGGGCAGGCGCACGCCGGCGTGGATGGTGAAATAGTCCACGCCCTGTTCGGCCTGCTCGATCAGCGTGTCGCGGAAGATTTCCCAGGTCAGGTCTTCGGCCTTGCCGTCGACTTTTTCCAGGGCCTGGTAGATCGGCACGGTGCCGATCGGCACCGGCGAGTTGCGCACGATCCACTCGCGGGTTTCGTGGATGTGCTTGCCGGTGGACAGGTCCATGACCGTGTCGCCGCCCCAGCGGATCGACCAGGTCATCTTCTCGACTTCTTCGCCGATGCCGGAACTGACAGCGGAATTTCCGATGTTGGCGTTGATTTTCACGAGAAAATTACGCCCGATGGCCATCGGTTCCACTTCGGGGTGGTTGATGTTGGCGGGAATGATGGCGCGGCCGCGCGCGATTTCGTCACGCACGAATTCAGGCGTGATGATGCTGGGAATCGCGGCGCCAAAGGACTGGCCGGGGTGTTGGCGCAGCATGCGCTTGACCAGCTTTTCACCCTCCGGACCGCTGGCGCGCAGCGATTCCAGGTATTGTTCGCGGCGCAGATTCTCGCGGATGGACACGAACTCCATCTCGGGCGTGATGATGCCGCGACGGGCATAATGCATCTGCGATACGTTGGCACCGGCCTTGGCGCGGCGCGGCGGACGCTGCAGATCGAAGCGCATGGCGGTCAGCTTGGGATCGGACAGGCGCTCCTTGCCGTAATCACTGGTGGGACCCGACAGCAGTTCGGTGTCGCCGCGTTCTTCGATCCAGACGCGGCGCAACTCGGGCAGGCCGCGGCGGATGTCGATGGTGGCGTCGGGATCGGTGTACGGGCCGCTGGTGTCGTAGACCGTCAGCGGCGGGTTCTTTTCACCGCCGAACATCGTCGGCGTATCGTCCTGGGAAATTTCCCGGAACGGCACGCGGATGTCCGGGCGTGAGCCTTGCTGATATATCTTGCGGGAGCGGGGCAGCGGTGCGACAGCAGCGGCATCGACCTCGGCGGTGGCGGCGAGGAATTTTGGATTGGCGTTCATTAGAAGCTCCAAGACTGGTGAGTTGGAGCCGAATCGGGTCGGACCAGCGCGAGGATGCGGGTTGTTGCACGAAGTCACCCCATACCATGTGCCGGAACGCTCCCAGCATCGGCATTATCCGTACTGGTACGAAGGGACTCTCTCAACCTCCGCACCGGCCTGGCCGGCGAGGAAGTACCCCCGCGTGAACGCCGAAGTATAGATCGGGTTAACAGCCCGTAGTGTTAAGGGCATTACATATGGAAGCAGTCTCACCTTGTGCCGGGCGCTCAGCGCCCTGTAAACTTTTTTTTGTAACCGTCGGCGCGCCGGCGTGATTCAACCAGATCAAAAACAGGAAGAACTCCATGCAGATCACCCTTCGTAAGCTGGCTCCCGCATTGCTTATCGCCACATTGGCGCTGGCGGGTTGCCAAACCCCCGGCCAGAAAACGGAGGGGTCCCAGCCATCGACCGGTGCATCGACGCCTCCCGGCACGCCTTCGACCACGCCTACCGCGCCGCCTTCGGGCCAGGCTACGGTGCCGGCGGTGGGCTTCCTGCTGGCGCAGAACAACCCGGGTCCCGGCTTGACCGAAGTGAAGCTTAGCGACGGTTCCATCTATGTGCAGCGTCAGCCCGTGCTGACCCGTGCCGACCTGACCGAAGCGGCGCCCTTGGCCAGCCGCCAGGGTGAAAATTATGTGGGATTGCGCTTTACCGAAGGCGGTGCGCGCACCTTGAATACGGTGACCACGCAGAATGTCGGCAAGCTGTTGGTGCTGGTGGCTGACGGCAACATCCTGGCCGCCTTGCGTATCAGCGAGCCTTTGACCCGTGGCGTGCTGGCCTTCAGCGTCAACAGCGCTCAGACCGCGCAGGACATCGTGGCGAAGGTGCGTGGCGACCAGCCGGCCAATGGGGCCAATGGCGCTCCCGCCACGCCGATCGCGCCGCCGGCTTCGACGGCGCCGCGCCAGTAAGCTGGGTCCAGCAGGCGGGCCAGTCCGCTGGTCGACCTGCTGATTGGCGTACTGATCTGGCCTACTGATCGACTCCGCTGGACAAGCGAACCGCGTCAACCGATCGCGATTCGTCTCAGTCTCGTAAAACAAAGCGGCCCGCATTTGCGGGCCGCTTTGTTTTTTTGCGCGCAGGAATGCGCAGCCGCGCAGCCGCACAGGGCTTGGCGCTCAGAATTGGGGAAATGGCGGCCGCGGTGGATCTACCGCGGCGTCGTGCCCGCCCCGCAGCCGGCCTGATAGGGCACGGATGCAAATGGCGCGCGATCAGAGGAGAAGGAAATAACCGCGCACCGGCCTGGTAAGGCTGGCATGGTGCGTCACGACGACAACCGCCGACGGGTAAGTGCCGCTTTGCGCGAATACGATCCCACATCTCCCACCCGATGCTTTTTACGCAAGGCGGGATAAGGCCAAGGGCACACCGCCCTGACCACGTCGGCGTCGCGCCGCCATGCCGCTGCGGCTTGCCTGCGGCGAAGTCATCCGCCGCATTGCCGCTACCCCTCTACGCGGCGGATTACTTCGCCGCGTTGACCATATACCGCACCGCGGCGCGGATATCGTCTTCCGACGCGTTGGCGGCGCCACCCTTGGGCGGCATCGCGCCCTTGCCGGTGATGGCCACCTTGACCATGGCGTCTTCGCCGGTCTGGATGTATTTATCCCAAGCGCTCTTGTCGCCGAACTTGGGTGCGCCGGCCACGCCTGTGCTGTGGCAGGCGAAACAGGTGCTCTTGTACAGTTTCTCGCCCGCCGGATTGACGGCCGCCTGGGCGGCTGGCGCTGCTGCCGGGGCCGCTGCCTGTGCCGACGGTGCCTGCTGTGCGGGCGCGGCGGCGGCTGCCGCTGCGTTCCCGGGTGCTGCCGGCGGAGTCTGGGCCGCCCCTGCTTGTGTCGACGCCTGCCCCGGCGCTTGCTGGGCCTGGGCCGTCTGCGCACCGGCGGGCGCCGCCTGGGCGCCGCCTTGCGGCGCTGCCCCTGCGGCCTGGCCACCGCCCTCGGGCGCCGGCGCTGCCGGTTCCGGCAGGTTGCCGCCCGACTTGTTGGCCATGAACACGACCGCGCGGGCGATTTCGTAATCGCTGAGCGAGGGGTTACCGCCCTTGGCGGGCATGGCGCCCTTGCCATGCAGGGCGATGTTCATCATCGCCTCGTAGCCTTCCTTGATACGCGGCGCCCAGGCTGCGTTGTCGCCCACCTTGGGCGCGCCGGCCACGCCGGCGGCGTGACAGGACGTACAGACTGAAGCGAAGACTTGTTCGCCGGTCTTGAAGACCTTGGGCGCGGTGATATCGACGAAGTCGAAGCCCGCCACGGGGGCAATGCGTTTATTGATGGCGTCTGGCGTCAGCGCATTGGAGCCTGCGCCGCTACGGCCTTGCGAGACCACCATGTTGACCAGCATCAGGATGATGATGATCGGGATGACAAAAGATAAGACGACCGTAACGATCAACTGCTGAGGGGTCTTGATGAGTGAGGCATGTTCTTGTGAATGTTCTTGCTCTTTGCTCATTATCCTAATCCTGCTATCGGTGTACCGGGGCGCCTGCACGGCGGCAACAGTGATTCAAAGCAGGGCGGCAAGACAGCAAACCGCCATTCGCAGCGAGTGCAAACCGGGCGATTATAACGGCCTGAACGCGCCCTGGAATGGTGCGCCGCCGCAGGCCAAGCACCCTTCGCGGAATTAGGTACAATACCGCCTCTCTTGTGCCCGTAGTTCAACGGATAGAATAAAAGCCTCCGAAGCTTTAGATACAGGTTCGATTCCTGTCGGGCGCGCCAGAATCATGGGGTCCTCCGTGGTGTTCGTACCCACGCCGGGACCCAAATCTCCCCAGTGAAAATGAAAACCGCGAATCCCTGCCTGCGCAGGGTTCGCGGAGATTTGCCGCGTCGCCGCCTGCAAGCCGCGGCAACGGCAGCGGTGGCGCTGCCTGCCTGCAAGGCAGGCGTGGCTTAGCACACCGTGTCGAACTTGCCCTTCGTGCAGGGGATGTCATCCGATTTCTTGAACACCGGAATCGGGACAGTCGGGTCCTGGTCCGACTTGTTGTAGTGGAAATCGAAATCGGCCGAGGGCGAGGCGGGCAGGGTGATCAGGACGATGGGAACCCATTTCTTGGTGACGGCGTAGTACTTCCTCTGGTCGTACCGCGCATTGCTCAAGCCCGTCTTCGAGTCGACGCCATTGCCGGAGAAGTAGAAGAACGACTCGATCGGAAGCTTGTTCGCGGTATCCGCGGAGGTGGCTTCCGAAATGCTATTGGCCCAGGTCTTGATGCGCAGCTCATTCACGGAGTCGAAGGTTTTGGTGTGTTGCTTGGCCTTGATGACGTTGGTGAAGTCTGATGGCTGGCGCACACCCCGCTCCATGCTCCAACCGCATTGGGTGTTGTACGACCATTTCGAGAGGGCATCCGCGGTTGGGCTCGCGCCCAGGGTGTCGAAGGACTTTTCCCAGGCCTGCAAGGTAATGTGATTCGCCTGGCACTGGCCTCCTGTGCCGTTTTTCGTCGCGCCGCAGCCTGCGTCATGGCGGGAGTCCGTCCCGCCATCGATGGCAAACGCGCACATCACCCACAGGGATTCCTTGGTCAAGGGGCCGTTGTATTTGTACTTCCCTTCGTTGGGGAAGATGGTGAAGCCATTGGTCATGTGGAACGCGGCACGGTCGAACTTGGAGTCGGCGCGAATATACGAAAAGGAGACACCGCCGGCGGATATGCCGCCTGCGTTGGGATAGGACTTCGCCTCAGGAACCCAGCCACCGTCCGGTTCCTTGGTGGGGGAAGTCGCCCGGAATATGATGCCGGTGCAAACGAATTCCGGTGCCGTCGCGGCGTTGGGAGTGGTGCCATCGGTGGGGCAATTGGTCGTCACGTTGAAGTAGCGGCGCCACATATAGTGGGCAACGTAGGGGTCGCCGTCGGCGGCCGCGCTGACGTTCACGAAGGACGACATGCCGACCCAAGTCGTGATGCCAAGCACCATGGCCAGGAGTGCTTTCGAGAAACGCATGATGAATTTCCTTGAAATGCCGCGCATGACCCGTTCAGCCGAAGTCAACGCGCTGAACAATCGACGCGCTGAACAATCAACGAATCACGTTCCGTTATGAAGCGAAGCTCACCGGTACCGCGCCACCGGTGAACGGCGGCGCGGTGTGTCATGTCCGCCTGACGGCGCCTGGCACGTGGTAGACGACTTCTAGCACTTGGTATCGAACGTACCCTTGGTGCACGGGATCTCGTCCGATTTCTTGAAGACCGGGATCGTGACGCCCGGGGACTGATCTTCTTTTTGATAGCTGAAGTCCCAGTCGGCCGCCGGCGACGAGGGCAAGGTGATCCTCACGATGGGGACGAAAGTGCCGGTCAGGTCGAAGAATTTCTTTTGATCGGATTGGGCGTTTTTCATACCTTGCGCGCTATCCGCGGCCGTCACCTTGGCGCCCTTGAAGTAGAAGAACGATTCGATCGGCAGGCTGAGCGCGGTTTGCTCCGATTTGCCGATGGCCATATTGGGAGCCCATGTCTGGATGCGCAGCTCATTCACCGTATCGAAGGTGTTGGAGTACGCCTTGGCTTGAAGCACGGTGGTGAAGTCCGTTTTCAAGCGCTTGCCGTCTCTCATGTTCCAGCCGCACTGTTTCGTCCAGCCCCAATCCTCGGCTTGCTTGTCAGTCTTGTTGGGGGGGCCGAACGCGGCTTCCCACTGAGACAGGTTGGTGATGCCGTTGTCCGCGCAATAGCCCGCGCCGGGTGGGTTGGTCTTGTTGGTCAGATTGCAGCCGGCATCGTTGCGGTTATCGGTCGCGGCGTCGATGGGAAAGGCGCAAAGCACAGTCAGCTTCATCTTGCCGGGGGGCTGCTTATATTTCCCATCGCTAGGGAAAAGCGTGAAGCCATTGGTCGCGCCCCAGGCGCCGCGGTCGAACTTGGAGTCGGCACGGATGTAGGAGAACGATACGCCGCCCATCGATCGCTTGCCCGAGTCGTTATAGGATTTCGCCTCCGGGATCCAGGCGCCATCCGGCTCCTTCGCAGGGGTGGTGACGCGGAAAATAACGCCGGTGCACGCATATTCCGGCGCATTCGTGGCATTCGGAGTCGTTCCGTCGGTCGGGCAGTTGACCGTCGTGTTGAAGTAGCGCCGCCACATATAGTGCGCTGTGTAGGGATCGCCATCGCCGTGCGCCATGGCGGTGTTCATGACGGTCGAGCCACCGATCCAGAGGACGGCGCCGAGAGAAAGCATGGAAAGTGTACGGGTGGAACGCATGAGGGGTATCTCCACTTCAAATCTCAGTATGAGAGGGGCTTCATCGCGACGGCGGCACCCCGAAAGGGGGCTTTTGCCGTTTTCTTCTCACCAGGAGCCAGCGCTCACGGTGCATTGCCTAAGCATGTTGAAGTGGGAGGCACACTCGTGACGATCCATCCGACACGCTTGCCGCTCATCCTAGAGACAACGCCTCATTTCCCCCTTTGCGAGACTGCTTTTTTGTTTTGAAAACCAGCCTGATTTACGTAATTTTTACGTTTCTATGCAGGTCGATGGAACTTGATGAAAAAATCTCGCGCCATGCGAAAAAGCCCCCGCAAATTGGACGAGATCCAACTTGCGGGGGCCCGCTTGCACTTTTATCCGCCGTGCCTTTTTGAATTCCCGCGGCGCTTACTTGTTCAATAAATGACGTGGTGCTGTACATCGAGTGCGCCAGACGGTTAAGGGCAGGCAGTCCGCTGGCCGAGTCGTTCGCCTGCACAGGGGCAAGGGCTGATGGCGGTGCCCGCGCATTGGGTCATGTCGCCATCTTGCGTGGCTGCAATGGCACCGTGTCAGGCAGTGAAGCGCGGGGCTGGCGTGCGCGACGGCAAGGCCCATTGCACGGATTTGTTAGAATGCACGCCGAGTCAGCGCCGGAAGTGCCTATCGTGCCGCGTCCAATGCCTGCCTCTTCCATGAACCGAAACGTCCCCGCAAGCGCCGCCGCTGGGGCATGCGCGACACGCAACGTCGCCGCGGTTCTGCCGTCATTCGTTGGCGGCAATCCCAAGCCTCCGGGCTTTTTCGGACGTCTTGGTATTTCCTTGCGGAAGTCCTGACACATCCCGCTTGAAGCCTTGCGGCTTCTCAACCAGTCGGCATTTGATTCCGTCCTGCACCATGGGGATCGGCATGCATTTGCTTGCGCAACACCTACGCTTGAACGTGTTCTCGATGAACGCGTTGCCAGTCTGTTCTTAATCAATGGGGCATCCAAGAAAGCCCTGGGAGATCCCTAGCCCGTGACCATGCCATTCAGGAAACCAGTAAAGAAGACCTTGCTTGCCTTGGCGTTGACGGCGGCCTGCGCCGGCACCGCGCACGCGGAAACCGCCGTCACTTTGTACGGCATCATCGATATCGGCGTGGGCTACGAACGCATCCGCGGCGACGGCTTCCATGCCAGCCGCATCGGCGAGGTGCATGGCGTGGCCAGCGGCTCGCGCGTTGGCCTGCGCGGCGTGGAAGATCTGGGCGATGGCCTGGCGGCGGTCTTCACGCTTGAAAGCGGCTTTGCGCCGACCAACGGTGAGCGGCAGCAGGGCAATCGCCTGTTCGGCCGCCAGGCGACACTGGGCCTGGATTCCACGCAGTGGGGCCGCATCGAATTCGGCCGCCAGATCAATATGGCGTCCGAACTCTTCTCGCTGATCGATCCTTTCGGCACCAGCTATAACGCGGCCAATCTGGGCACGACCCTGGGCGCGACGAACACCATGCGCCTGGATAATCTGGTGCTGTATCACTCGCCTGTCGTGAGTGGCTTCCAGTTGGGGATCGGCTATTCGTTCAATGCGGATGACACCCTGGACGACAGCCCCGGCTTCGCCACTGCTGATAACAACCGCGCCGTCACGGCGGGCCTGTCGTATGCCAATGGCCCGCTGTTCGTGGCGGCTGCATACGACAGCCTGCGCGGCAACGCCGCCGCGGCGGGGGGCCAGTCGTCCGCCAGGCTGCGCGAGTACAGCCTGGGCGCGACTTACGATTTCGACGTCGTGAAGGTCGCGGCGTCCGTGGGCCAGACGCTGGACGGCTGGTATGTCGGCCAGACACTGGCCATCATGCCGGACGGCAGCGACCAGGATTTCGGCTACTTCAAGCTGGCCGACGGCTTCCGCGCCACCTCGACCATGCTGGGCCTGACCGTGCCTGTCGGCAACTCGACCGCCGTGTTCACGTCATGGCAACGCGCCGCGCCGAACAACAGCAAGCTGACGGGCGACGACAAGATCTTCAACGTCTATGCTTTGGGCGCTACGTACACGCTGTCCAAACGCACCAACGTCTACGCCTACGCGTCCTATGGCCAGAACTACGCCTTCCGCGATGGCGTGACGGACACTGCCGTCATCACGGGGATACGCCATCAGTTCTGATGCGCCAATACCGCGCGCCGAGGGCCTGCCATGGGCCTCGGCGCGCGCAGTGGGACAAGTGCAGTGTTCAAACGCTTTGATCGTTGGGATCCTGGAAGAATTGGAATGCCGCCGCGGGATAAGTGGGGGATATGAACCAATTGACGGTGGGCGGGGTAATCCTCACAACGGGAATGCGGACGTTGTACTTTTTGAAGAAACGCTGTTGGTCCGACATGGCTGCTTTTCGTCCATCCATGGAGCCAGCCCTGTAGTAGAAGGATTGAATGGGCATGTACTGCTCTATGACGTCTCGGTTATCCCAATTCATGATCCGAATTTCGTTGCGGATGCCGAACACATAATAGGCGTAGCCGGTGTTTACGCTCATCAATGCTGTTCGAGCGGTGATCATGGCGTAGAACGCGTCGCCATTCAACTGGGGGTTAGGCTGGCTTGCCGCGGTGTAGACATCAAAGCCGCACTGGTTGTAGTACTGCGGAACGCCCGCGGGCGCTTGCTGATAGTGAAGAGCCCATAGTCCGCCGGTCACGATGCCTTGCTTCTGGCAGACGTCTCCCGTGGAATACGGAGGCGCGAATCCGCAACCCTTGTTATTGCGGTAATCCGTCCATGCATCCAGGGGAAAAGCGCATGCCACTCCCATTTTGAATTTGTTTGGGTCACTGTAAGGGCCGAGTTGGGGCAGCAGTGTGTAGCCGCTGGCACTCAAGTCCGAGAAAGTGGCGTCCTGGCGTATCCAGGAAAATGACACCCCGCCGGCCTCGATACCATTGAAATCCTTAGGTGGCACATCCCAGGAATTCCAGTCCGGGCCGCTGGTTGCTCCCCGAATGATGATGCCGGAGCAGAGAAAAGCGGGGCGCTTGTGGTCCAGGTCGGTGCCGGTGTCATAGTGGCAAACGGGCATGTTCATGGCGAACAGCTTCGTCATTTCATCGGCGGCGGGGCGCAGGGCCCCGTTGCTGGTGGTCGCCGCGGCCTGGCTCGGTGGCGGGGCGACAACGGCCGCGGCCGATGGTGGAGCGACGGTGGTTTTCGTGGCGCATCCCGCCAGTAACAGTGCGCAGGCCAGAAGTGCCGCGCGGGCGGCGAGCACGGCGCCCGCTGCGCGGCGTGATGGGGGTGTAGGGCAAGGCATGGTGGCGATCCTCTTGAGAAGGGGCTGTGCGCGGCCTCGATGATGCCGTTGCACGCTGCTGGCTACTGAGCTGGCTACAGAGCTGGCTACTAAAGGTGACGTTGCGCGACAATCCTATCGACGGTCGGCCATGCGCATGACTGCGAAACGGTATATTCGTTTTGAATCTCCCCCTTCGCTGACCAGATTCAGCACGCCGGGTCTCGCGGCCCTGGCCGGCGCCCAAAGGAATGGCCATGTACAACGAAACCCCCGCTGCCGATGCTTCCGCAGCCCTGAGCGACGCCGATCTCCAGAGCCTCAAGGAGGCGCGCGCGATCCTGGACAATCCGGGCCTTACCGCGCGCTTGTCCAACTACGTCGGCAAGCCCATCGAATATGCGCTGGACATGCTGCCCGCCAAGGCCGGCGGCTTGATTACCGAGGCCACACAGAAGGCCATACATGCGGCGCTGAAGGCGGCATTGATGACCATGGCCAAGCGCGACGGCGCGGCAGTCGAGGCGGCACCGGCCGCGTCGAAGTGGCTGCATAAGGCGGGCGCCGCGGTCAGCGGCGGCGTGGGCGGCTTCTTCGGCCTGGCGGCGGTGACTGTCGAGCTGCCCGTGTCGGTGACCATCATGATGCGGGCCATCGCCGACGTGGCGCGCGGCGAAGGCGCCGACCTGAACGACGTGGCCGCGCAGCTCGACTGCGTGCAGGTGCTGGGATTGGGCGGCCGGGCAAAAGCCGATGACGCCGCCGAGGTGGGCTACTTCGCCGCGCGCGAGGCCATGGCCAAGGCGGCCGTTGATGCTTCTTCGTTCCTGGCCACGGGCGGCAAGCTGGGCGCGACCGCCGCGCCGCCTTTGGTGCGTTTGATCAATGTGGTGGCCAGCCGGTTCGGCGTCCAGGTCACGGAGAAGGTGGCCGCCCAGGCCGTACCCGTGATCGGCGCGGCGGCCGGCGCCTTGATCAATACCGCCTTCGTCAATCATTACCAGCAAATGGCCCGTGGCCACTTCATCGTGCGGCGGCTGGAAAAGAAGTACGGCAAGGCGAGGATCGAGGCCACGTATCAGCAGTTGGCGGATTGACCGGATCAGTCCGCTTGCTTACCAGCCTATCCGGGGCATACTTCCACCTTTGCCATTCTTACCTTTGCCATTCATACGCTGACGCGCTGCCGCGTGTCGAGCCGCGGGATGCCCGGCATCGGCCCGTCGGCCAGCCCATCACCCGCGTCATATCTTTCGCAAGAATTTCCATGGTGTCAGCCTAACGCATGCAGCACGCAAAACCCTCATCGTCGCCAACGTCCGCGGATCAAGCCGGGCAGGATCCGTACCAGTATCTGGAATCGCTCGACAGTCGGGGCGACCATCCGTCCGCCGTCGAACAATGGGTGACCGCGCAAAACCAGCGCACCCTCGATGCCTACGGCAAAGGGCCGGATTTCGATGCGACGGTGCAGCGCCTGACGTCCATCTACGATTCCCAGGATCGCATCGTCGCCTGCTCACGCTGTGGCGACTGGGGCTACAACACGTGGACCGATGCCGAGCATCCGCTGGGCCTGGTGCGCCGTACGCGCTGGCAGGCATGGCTGGATGGCGCGCCAGTGTGGGAGACGATCCTGGACGTGGACGGTTTGGAGCTGAATCAGCCCATGGACCGGGACGGCGAGGACGGCCAAGAAGATCAGGACGACCGGGACGATCAGAACGACCGGGACGATCAGAACGACCGGGACGATCAGAACGACCGGGACGACCGGGACGGCGAGCTGGACGATGAGGATGGCGAGGGCGGCGAGGACGGCGAGCAAGCCATCCGTTGGACCTTGCAGGACTTCGAGCTGCGTTATCCGGATTACGACCGGGCGTTGGTGAGCCTGTCGCCGGATGGCGCGGACGCGTGCATCGTCATGGAGTTCGATGTCGAGGCGCGCTGCTTCGTGGAAGACGGTTTCGAGATCCCGGACGAAGGCCAGCATTGCATCGGATGGATAGACCGCGACACGGTCTATGTCGGCTGGGACGACAGCGCCGTGCACGATACGCCCGCGTTGACCGATGCCGGCAATCCACGCCAGATCCGCAAATGGCGCCGCGGCACGCCGCTGGAAACGGCACCGGTCGAATTCGAGTGTGCGCAGACGGATATCTCCATCAATGTCTGGTACGACTATCTGCAGCGGCGCCATCTGGCCGCTCGCGCCACGGCCTTCTTCCGCACGGAATGGTTCTGGCTGGACGAAGCCAGCGCACAATGGCGGCAGTACGAGGTGCCGCCGGAAGCGGAGATCGATGAGTGGCGCGGTTGGCTGTTCGTCACGCTGCGCGCCGATTGGCACGTGGGCGGGCAGGTGCATCCTGCCGGGTGCCTGCTGACCATCCGGCGTGATGCTTTCGTGGACGGCGCGCGTGACTTCGTCGTGCTGTTCACGCCAGGGCCGCGTCGCGTGCTGGATGACCTGGACTTCACCCGGCATTGGGTGCTGGTGGCCGAACGGCAGGACAGCGCGCCGCGCCTGACGTTGTGGCGCCTGCCGCGGAGCGAGAGCGAAACCTGGCAGCCACATCCCTACGCATTGCCGCCGGACAGCGAAGTGTCGATGGAGTCGGTGGACGCGGAGCGCGACGACACGGTGCTCATACACGTGGACCATTTCCTGGTGCCGCCGTCCCTGTATCACGGGGATCTTGGCGATGCGGATACTAGCAGTCACACTGTCGACAGCCGCGACAACGGTCAGAACGGGCACGACTCGGAGCGCGCCGCGGCCGCCGCCGCCGATGACCACGCCGATGTCTACGCCAATGCCGCTGGCTGGCGGCTGCTGTCGCGGATGCCGCCGAAATTCGACAGCACGGGCATGTCGGCACAGTTGCGCTACGCCGCCGCGCCGGACGGGGTCTCGATTCCCTATTGGGTCATCGGTCATCTGCCGGTTGCCGGCGACGCGCCGCTACGCTGCCAGCTTTACGGCTACGGCGGTTTCGAGGAGGCGCTGGATGCGCCGGCCTATTCCGCGACCACGGGCGTGACCTGGCTGGAGCGCGGTGGCATCTACGCTATTGCCTGCATACGCGGCGGGGGCGAATTCGGCCCGACCTGGCATCAGGCGGCGCTTCGCGAGAAGCGGCAGGTAGCGTTCGATGATTTCATCGCCGTGGCGCAAGCGCTCATGGACACTGGCGTCACCACGGCCCGGCAGTTGTCGATCAGCGGCGCCAGCAACGGCGGGCTGCTGACCGCCGCGTGCATGGTACGGCGGCCGGATCTGTTCGGCGCGGTGCTGTCCGACGTGCCGGTGCTGGACATGGCGCGCTTCCACCTGTTGCTGCAGGGCGCGACCTGGACGGAGGAGTATGGCAATCCGGACGATCCGGCGGCGCTGCAAGCCCTGCTGGCTTATTCGCCCTACCACCAGGTGCGCGCCGATGTGGCCTATCCGCCGGTCCTGTTCAGCGCATCAGCCAGCGATGATCGCGTGCATCCGGGCCATGCCCGCAAGATGGCGGCGAAGATGCAGGCCGAGGGTCACCGGAACGTCTGGTACCTGGAGCGCCTCGAAGGTGGCCATGGCGCCGGCGTCGACGCTCGCACCACGGCCAGGACCTCCGCGCTGGAAGCGAATTTTCTCTGGCGCATGACAGGGCAGTGAACATTGCAGGGCGCTCCTGCCCTGCAATGATCCAGCCACCAGCCACCAGCACGGCGCTAGCGTCCCGGCGGCGCCAGGTGGGCGGGCAGGATGATGGGCAGGTCCAGGAGAAATCCGGCCAGGGACTTGCCATGCGAATCCAGGTTCAGGGAGTCGTTGACCCCGCCATCCAGCACGTGATCGATGACGAAGTTCATGGCGGCGAGATTCGGCAGCAAGTGCCGGGTGATGGTGCCGGGCTCGCGATGCGCATACACCGCGCGCACGGCGTCCGGCGTCACCTGTTCCACGAGGATGTCGTAGTACTCCGGCCGGTAGGCAATGACGCTGATGTTGCAGCGGTCGCCCTTGTCGCCGGTACGGCCGTGGGCGATGTCGTAGAGACGGACTTCCCGGGTGCCGGAATCCATGGCATTGGCCGCGCTTTGAGCCGTGGCCCGCGCTGGCGTATTGGTGGCGGTGGCGTTCATTGATAGATCTCGTAGGAAGCGGGCACCAGATCGCGATCGACATAGCCCGAGCGGGTTTCCAGCCGTGGCCGGATGGCGCTGCGCACGCCGCCGCCGCCCGCCGGGCCGCAGCAATACAGGGCATTGACCTCGCGCGTCAGCGCTTCGGCGTCTTCACGGCGCGCGAAGGTGGCCGCCAGGCGCAGGCGTACATCGCGGGCGCGGCCATCGGGCTGCTGGGCGAGCAGGCTGCCGCGGTCGTCGGCGAGGATGCTCAACACGCCGATCAAGTCCACGCGCAAGCGCACCTGATCGCCCAGCCGCGCCCGCACGACATCGGCGGCCAGGCGCGCGCGCGACTCGGCACGCGGGCCGCCGTACGAGATCTCCGCCTCGGCCAGCCAGCCGCCTTCGTAATACGCATTGACCTTGAGCGTCCGTGGCCGCGCATGGCCGCGGACGCCGGATAGCGCGACGGTATCGGGGCCGGTTTCCTCGATGCGCGCCTGGGAAATGTCGGCGATGACATCCGGCGTCAGGTAGGCGGCCGGATCATGCACCTCGTAGAGCAATTGTTCGGTGACCGTGCGGCGGTCGACCACCCCGCCCGTGCCCTCGGCCTTGCCGATTTCGCAGGCGCCATCGGCATCGATGCGCGCAATGGGAAAGCCGACGTGCGCCAGATCCGGCACGTCCTTGTAGCCGGGATCGGCGAAGTAGCCGCCGGAGACCTGTGATCCGCATTCAAGCAGGTGGCCGGCCATGGTGGCGGGGCCCAGGCGGTCCCAATCGGCGGCGTCCCAGCCGTAATGGGCCAGCGCCGGTCCGACGACCAGGGAGGGATCGGCAACGCGGCCGGTGACGACGATGTCGGCGCCATCGCGTAGAGCATCAGCGATAGGCTCCGCACCCAGATAGGCATTGGCGCTGAGCAGCTCGCCTTCATGGGTCAGGCCGGCCTGGGCTAGCACGTGGGCGCTGTCCGGGCGCGCGGTCAGGTCATCGCCCTTGACGACGGCGATACGGGGTATGCGCAAGCCCGCCTGGCGCGCCAGTTCGGCGATGCGCCGTGCAGCGCCGGCCGGGTTGGCCTGGCCGAAATTGCTGACAATGGCGATGCGGTGTTCCAGGCAGGCGCCCAGGATCGGCGGCAGGAACAGATCGAGCAGCGGCTCGTAACCTCTATCGGGATTGGCCCGGCGGGCAATCTGGGCCAGCGCCAGGGTGCGTTCGGCCAGGGTTTCGAAGATCAGCGTTCGTTGCCCTTCACGCTTGCGCAGGGTGTCAACCACTGGAATGGCGGCATCGATACGGTCACCGGAAAATCCGGCGCCGCAGCCTACCCATAGGGGAAGTTGGCCCATGCTTGCGTCTCGCTCACGTTATTCGAGGAATAGCCTATTGTCGGTACGCGAGCGGCCAGAAGTAAAATCGAAAATTCGGAATGATTGATTTAAAACCCGGATGACGGGGCAATGTCTCGGCTCCAGTGCCAGACGCTGTCCCCCGGACGCCCCAGCCTTGTCGCGGAGCGTCGGGCCCTCTGCCCTGTGCCGCGCCCTCGTGTGGCGTTACCGCAGCGTACTGGTAACGAATAGCAGTCAGCTCAATCCGCGCCGGCCTTCTTGCCAACGCCGCGCGAACCGCCCACATGTGCCACCAGCAGGTCATGCAGGGCCTGCGCCGGCATCGACAATTCCTTGTTCTTGCGGCTGAGGATGTAGATCTCTCGCGTCAGCGGCGGGCCGCCCAGGTCGCGGATCACCAGTGCCGGCCGCTGGAACTGGTATAGCGTCAACGTGGGCACCACGGTAATGCCGACGTTGTTTTCCACCATGGCGCTGACCGTGGCCAGGTGTTCGAGTTCCAGCACATTGTTCAGCTCGAGTCTGGCGAACGCCACATCCAGCAGCTGCCGCACACTGCTGTGCTTGACGAAATTGATGAAGGGATAGCGGGCAATCTGCTCCAGCGTCACCGGCTTGCGGGTGCGAGCCAGCGGATGGCCGCGCGGACAGACCAGATGGAAGCGATCGGTCCACAGCAGTTCCCGCCGCAGATCCGGCGCGTAATGATCCGTGGTGGCCAGCGCGAAGTCGATCTCGCCATGGGTCAGCAGTTCCACGCATTGCCGCGACATGCCGTCGCTGATGGCGGTGGTCACGGCTGGATATTCCGCGCGGAAGCGGCCCAATACGGGGGGCAGCCAATTGGCCGCGATGGAAGGCAGGGCGGCCACATGCACCTTGCCGACGCGGCCGGTGGCGTAATCGCGCAGGTCGCGCAAGGCGGTGTCGGTCTCGAACAGCGTGCGGCGCGCGAAGGCGTCGAACAGGCGGCCAAAGGGTGTCAGCGACACGTTGCGGGTGTTGCGCACGAACAGCTGGGCGCCGAGTTCCTCTTCCAGCGATTTGACCAAGGCGCTGAAGGCGGGCTGCGACAGGCCGATGTCGGCCGCTGCCCGCGTGAAATTACCGTGGTCGGCGGCGGCCACGAAGGCGCGCAACTGCCGGGTTGAGAGATTCATCTGGAAAACCGATGGGGAGCTTGGATTATTCCGATTTTATGGCCGCCGTGGCCATGGCGGCCACCTGTGTCACCGGGGCCACCTGGGTCACCGTGGCGGCATGGTCCAGGCAGCGCCTGGCGCCCCCCCTCATCCTCAACGCGTCTCGTATACCTCATCGGCCGCCAGCAGGACGTCCACGGGAGGATCGAAGCCGATCACCCGGGCGGTTTCCAGATTCAACGCGATCGTGGCGGGATCGCGCCAGATCTGCCGCAACTGGCGCGGCTTGGCGCCGTTGAAGACTCGTGCGATCGCTTCCGCGAAGAACAATCCCAAAGCCGTGTGGTCCGATTGCGCCAGGCTCATCAATATGCCGTTGCGCACATCCTCCGCCCCGTGCATGGAAAAACTGGGTACCTTGGCTTCCCGCAGCACCTGCGCCACCCGTCCGACATTCAAGGGTGTGATGCCGATATGCGTGGTGACGTAGACCGCGTCCACCTGGGCGCTGACCTCCCTGTAGCAGGCCACCACGTTGTTCGTGACGGTATCGGGATCCAGCCCCTGCGCTCGCGCATCGCAGCGCACCAGGGTGAAACCGAGCTCGCTGGCCAGCCGCTCGATGGCATCCACCGCGCTGAAAACCCGGCCCTCCCGCGTGTTTTCGTAGACCAGGCCCAGGGTCTTGAACGGCACGGTGTCGTGGAACAGCCGTAGCTGGCGCGCATAGCGTTCGGGGTAGGTGTGCACGAACAGATTTTCCAGGCCGCTGTCCTTCGCGGTCCTGACGATGTTCGCCGCGATGGCATCGCTGGTCGAGGCGACGATGGTGGGCACCGGTGCGCCCAACGCCATCATGTCCTGTCCCGCCAGTGTCCCCATGGCGATGACCAGATCGATATCATGCTTCTCGCGCAGGCGATACGCGATGGCTTGCCGCATGGCGGGCCGGCGGTCGTTGTCGAAGTTGCCGGCGATCCAGCAGCCGTCGCCGACAAATTCCAGCACTTCGCTACGCGTATTGGCCGCGATGAACTGCCAGATCTCGCCATCGGTCAAGCCTTCGGGGATGGGCGCGATGTGCAGCCAGCCCAGTGCTTGCAGGCCGTCGACGATGACGCGCATGGTTCGCTGGTAATTGGGGTGCTCGCCGCTGGCCACATAGCCGATACGCCACCTGCCGCCATCCGGCCGTCGGCGGGGCGAGATCGGCACGTCCATGTAGCCGTTGGCCATCTGCTTGTGCAAGCGGGGCATGGCGGGTGCGGCCTTGGTCTCGGCGATAAGGTCAGCCATGGGTTCGGCCGTGGATTCGGCCATCGGATCGGGCATGGCTTGCGCGTCATCGACGCAGGTCGGCGGCGCGCCGGTGCAATGCGCCAGGGTGGCGCCGCACAGCACCAGCAGCAAGGCCACGATGAGCAGGACGATGGTCGGGGCAGGAGGGCGTGCAGCGGACATGGGGGGTGGGGGGGGAGTCGGTGTTGTCATGGACGACGAATCACGATCAGGGTGATGTCGTCGGATTGCTCGGCGCCGGCCGCATACTGTTTGAGATCCTGGACGATGCCCAGGGCCAGGGCCGCCGACGATGTCACGGGATTTGTCAGGCGCGCCAACAGCCGTTTTTCGCTATACAGTCCGCCATCGGGGCCGGCGGCTTCGGTCACGCCATCGGTGTAGCCCACCAATACTTCCCCCCTGTCCAGTTGCGTGGTCAGCGGGCGATAGACGGTGTTCTCGATCACCCCGCAGGCCGGTCCGCTGCGGTCCGTCAGCAGGCGGGCCCGTCCCTGGGCATCGATGATGGCCGGGGGCGGATGGCCGGCGTTGGCCCAGCTCAACAGCCCGCTCTTCAAATCCAGCACACCCAGCAGCAGCGTGACGAACATCATGTTGGGATTGTTTTCCGCCAGGCGGTTGTTGATCCGCTGCAGCATGCGCGCGGGATCGTCTTCGTCTTCGGCGGTGGCGCGTATCAGCGTACGTGTGATGGCCATGAACAATGCCGCCGGCACGCCTTTGTCGGAGCAATCGCCGATGGCGATGCAGATGCGGCCGTCGGGCAGCATGAAGTAGTCGTAGAAGTCGCCGCCCACTTCCTTGGCCGGTAGCATCAGCGCGTACAGGTCGGTGCCGTTCAAGGAGTTGTCCGCCGCGGGCGGGGCCGGCAGCAGGCCGGTCTGGATCACGCGCGCGATGTTCAACTCGCTCTCGTAGCGCTCGCGGGTGGATGCTTCCTGCATCAGGCGGCCGATGTTTTCGCGCAGACGGCGATTCATGAACAAAAACGAGGCGGCCAGCCGGCCGACTTCATCGCGCCTCTGGCGCGGCAGCGCGGCGATATGGTCAGGTACGTTGGCGATGACCGTCAGGTCCTGCTGGGGCAATTGGCGCGCATAGCCGGTCAGTTGCTCCAGCGGCCGCACGATGCGGATGGCGAACATCCAGGCGAACAGCAGCGCCAGCAGCAGCGTGCCCCCGAAGATCAACGCCTGCCTGTGCAGCAGAGCCATGGCCGGCGCGGTGAAGTCGCTTTGCGGCACCACTGCCGCCAAGGTCCACCCCAACGGCTTGAAACGCACCGCTTCGATGATCCACCGGCCTTCGCCATCGTCGTAGTCCAGCCGTTCAGGACTCTCGAAGGCGGTGATGCCCTGCAAGGTCTGCTTCAGCGTCAGTCCCGTGCGGCTGTCCGTGCCATCTTCCAGGCCAGTTTCACTGGGGGGCGGGGCCACCATGCTGCCGTCGTCGGCAAGGATGAACATGCAGCCCGAGCGGGCCAGCGTCAGCTCGCTCAACGTTTCACGCAGGGCGGTATTCATCTGCTGGCGGCGCATTTCCACCTGGTCGATGACATCCTGCACGCTGTCGCTGACCACTACTACCCAATCCCAGGGCGCGAAGTAGCCGAAGTAGGCGTAGCGGGTCTGTCCGGACGGGCGGTTCGATTCCGGATCGCCCTGGGCGAGGGTAAGTGAAGGTAATTCGGGTTTGCGGTACATGGCGAAGCCGCGGCCCAAGGCGCGGCTTTCGTCGTACATGGCCTGGGCCAGCGGCCGGCCCTTGAAGTCGCTGAGGCTGGTCAGGTCTTCGCCTATCCAGCGCCGGTCACCGGACGCGATGACGCGGCCATTGGCGTCGTAGATGGCCGCGTAGCGCGGATGGCCCAAGGTGAGCTCGTTGATCCAGGTGCGCGCCATCACCTTGGCATCGTCTTCTGTGACCGTGCCGCGGTGGGCAAGTTCGGCGAACTCGAGCAGGACGGACTGCACCGTGCCGCCAAGCTGCTGCAACTGGCGCCGGCCCCCGCGTACGGCATTGATCTTGTCGTTCAGCAAGGCGGCCCAGCGCGCTTCGATGTCCCGCTGCACCAGATCCACCGCGTTGTCCACGGCATGGGCTTCGCTGGTGGAGACGGTCTGCGTCACGTCGCTGCGGCTGACCACCATTACGAAGGCGGCGATCAGCAGCAGCAAGGCAACGATCAAAAGAAAGATCTTGCTGCGTAGTGACCGCAGGGGCAGGAGCGAGGGGAGCATCGTGATCACGATGCGTAAATCGGTACGCGGCCGGTCAGGCCCGTGAGCAGTTCGGGGGCGATGCCCCCGCAGGCCGCCGCTACGTGCTCCGCGGGCAATTCGGGGGTGCCCCACAACACCACCGGCGCACCGATCGTGGCATCCGGATGCGCGCTGAGATCCACCAGCAGAAAGTCCATCGTCACCTGGCCCAGGCCGGGTGCAGGCCGGCCGTTGACCAGGACGGGTACACCGACGGGAGGATGGCTGGGGTAGCCGTGCGAATAGCCGCAGTTGACCACGCCGACGCGCATGGTGACAGGGGCGACGAACGCGCCGTGATAGCCGATCGGGGTGCCGGCCGCGACGGTGTGCACGGCGGTCACGCGGGCATGCAGGGACATGGCGGGCCGCAGCCCCAGGCTGCTGCCATCCCGATCGGGCAGGGGGCTGATGCCATACAGCAGCCGGCCCGGGCGCACCCAGTCCGTCGCGGACATATGCTCGGGATGGCACAGGATCGTGGGGCTGTTGCTGGTACTGCGCGGACCCGGCAACTGCGCCGTCAAGGCGCGGAAACGCGCCTCGGCCGCCGCGATCCCGGTGGGCGTGTCGGCGGACGCAAAGTGCTGCAGGTGGCCGATGCCGGCGATGTCGCCGCGCGCCAGCCAGGGCACGCAGCGCGCATAGGCCGTCTGGTAGGCGTCGTAGTTCAAGCCGAAGTAGCCCAGGTCGCCGATGTAGCGCAGCCAGATCCAGGGTGGCGGGCAATGCAGGGGGCGGGCTTCCAGCCAGTCGAGCTGTTCCGCATGGGTGATCACGAGATGCAGGCCGGGTTGGTCCAGTTGCGTGACGTCGACGATGTCCTGCAAGCCGCCGTGAACCAGGATGGGGCCCTGCCAGCCGGCGTCCCGGCAGGGGCCGACGTCAGCCAACTGCGCCACCGCCAGGCCGTCGGCACCGGCGAGCGCCGGCACCACGTGGCGGATGCCGTGGCCATAGGCGTCGGCCTTGAGAGTGGCCCAGATACGTGGGCCTTCAGTAGCGGAGCCGCTCTTGCCTAGGCGGTGCCGCACTTGCTGCAGATTGTGCGTGATGGCGGCGGGATCCACCCGCGCCATGACACGAGCGCCGGTCGAGGCTATCGCGGAATGGGACATTAGAGGCCGTTGGTGTCGGAATTGTTTGGAAATGGAAACAACTATGTGGATGCGATCCCGATTCCGGTTCCCAAATGCGTTTCACCAGTGCTTCTATTCTGTCGTCACGATGAGCGTCAGGCGGTTTTCTCCCCGCATGCGCTGATAGCGGATGTCCTTCAGGTAGTGCCGCATCAGGCGCAAGCCATGGCCGCCTTCTTCCGACTCGTCCAGGGAGTCAGCCAATTCGGGCGCTGCCGTCAGCGTGGGGTCGTAAGGGTGGCCGTTGTCGCGGATGTCGACGATCAGGTCGGTGCCGCGGCGCCGATAGGCCAGGCAGACGGCGGGGGACACCCGGCGGCCATCGGCGAAGGCGTAGGAGACGATATTGGTCAGCGCTTCATCGACGCTGAGGGTCAGGCCGAAGCCGGCCCGGGGGGGCCAGTCCTCGCGCTGCGCGAGGATTTTCAGCCAGTGCAGGGCCTGGGCGACGGCGGTGTCGTCGGGGACGACCTGGAGCGTGTCATGGAGGGCGGGCATGGCGATGTGTCGACCTGAAAGTGAGCGAGGAAGGGGCCTTGAATGGATCGAAAAAATGACCCCCGGAATGGGCCTGAAATAAACGAGAAATGAACCCGGAATGGACTTCTGCCACAAAGAAAGTTTTGAACCGGCGGCGATGCGTGCGTCGGGCCTGAATCCGGACCCGCCGCGACGCCACACCGAACGCATACACGGGAGCATTTCCTTATGAGTCTCACCACAGCCCGAATCGGCTCCATCCTTCTCGTTTCTCCCGAGGGGCAGATCAACAGCGCCAATGCCGGCGCCATCGAAGCGGAGCTCATTGCCCTGGTCGACAAGGGGGAACGCCAGGTGGTATTGGACATGTCCCGGCTGAACTACATTTCCAGCGCCGGCCTGCGGGTGGTGCTGGTGCTGGCCAAGCGGCTCAAGCAGCAGCAGGGCGCGCTGGTCCTGTGCGATATGCCGTCACACGTACACGAAGTGTTTGATGTCAGTGGCTTTTTGGTCATCCTGACCGTGACGGGTACGCGCGAACAGGCGATCGCGCGTCTGACGGCGCATTGACCTGCCGGGGCGGCAGGGAATCAGGCAGTCAGGGATTGTCCTGCGAGGTGTATTGCAGCTTGTCCAGCGCGAATCCCTGCGTCCTGATGATGTGCAGCGCTGAATCCAGGTCCCGCTTGCCCAGGTTCGGCGTGCGGGACAGGATCCACAGGGAGCGGCGATTGGGCGATGCCACGATGGACCAGCGATATTCCTTGTCCAGGCCGATGATCCAGTAGTCGCCGGAAAACGGCGGCATGAAAGTCACTTCCAGCTTGGTGTTGTTGCTGCCGTCCACCACTTCGGCCACCCCGCGGGCCTCGTCGATACTGCCGTCGCGCTTGCGGCAGCGGTTGGTCACTTCGACCTTGCCGTCCTTGCGTGGCGTGTATTGCGCCGACACGTCGCTGACGCATTGCTTCTGGAAGAAGCGGGGATAGCGGGCGATTTCGTACCACTTGCCCAGATAGCGGGGGATATCGACCTGGGCGACCGTCTGGACGGGGGGCGGGTCCGCTGGCGCCGCCCTGCAGGCAGTGAAGGAGACGCTGAAAGGCAGCACCAGGGCACCGCATGCCAACGCCAGTTTCAGCGAATGTCGCATAGTGGTACCCCCCTCGTGTTTGATGATGCAGGACGGCGCCACGATCAGGGCGGCGCCGTTGCATCGATCATACGCGTGGCAATACCAGCGGGGCCTGCGCGGCTTCCAGATAGCGTGCCAAATATGTATCGAAATCTACATCGTCGGCCGCCTCGATGGCCTTCTGTTCCGCTACCGAGGCGCGCGCCAATTCCTCGTATTCGCGCGTCTTCGCGGCCGTCAGCGGCGTCGCGCGCAGCGCCTGCGCATGCGCCTGGCTTTGCGCCAGCGTGAATTCCTGGAAGGATGCCTTGGCGGTACGCATGTCGTCCAGCAGACGCGCCGAGGGCGTCGCATCGGGCCGGGTAATTTTTTCGATCTGGGCCGTCAGCGCGCTGCGATAGGCATCGCCGCCGTAGGTATCGTCCAACACCTGGGCATAGGGCGCGATGCGGTCCAGCAGTTCGCGGCCCCAGTCGCCCAGCGCGATCGGCGTGCCTTCCCGGCTCAGTTGCAGACCCGGGCGGCGGCCTTCGGTCACCACCACGCTGAAGTTGTCCGCGCTGTGCTGACAGAAACCGTTGGCGGGGAAGAAGGGGCTTTCACTGGCGGCACAGAACAGCAGGAAGGCATCGACGAAGCGGCTGGTGGTGGCGGAGATGCCGACGGGTGCGTAGGGATCGATGTCCAGGCAGCGCACTTCCACGTATTGCACGCCGCGTTCGGCCAGCGCCGTCATGGGACGCTCGCCGCGGCGCGTGGCGCGCTTGGGACGGATGCTCGAGTAGTACTCGTTTTCGATCTGCAGGATATTGGTATTGAGCTGGATCCACTGGCCGTCGCGCTGGGTACCGATCTGGCGATACGGCTCCCACGGTTGGGTCACCGCCGCATGCAGGCGCTCCAGGAAGGTGGACAGGTCGTTGTAGCAAAGCTTGAGCTGCGACTGCGCCTTGTTCTGGTAGCCCAGGTCGCTCATGCGCAGGCTGGTGGCGTAGGGCAGATACAGGGTTTGCGCATCGAGCGCCTGCAGCGGATGGTCGCGTCCGCGCAGGAAGTCGCGCGACAGCGCGGGCGCGGCGCCGAACAAGTACATCAGCAGCCAGGAGTAGCGCGAGAAGTTACGGATCAGCCCGATGTAGCCGGCCGAACGGCGCGCCTTGTCGTCGCTGCCGGGCAGGTCCAGCACCTGCCACAGGCGGTCGTCCAGCGAGAAGTTGTAATGCACGCCGGCAATGCACTGCATGGTCTTGCCGTAGCGTTCGGCCAGGCCGCGCCGATAGACATGCTTGAGGGTGCCCGTATTCGACTTGCCGTACCAGGCGATGGGAATGTCGGCCTCCGGCGGCAGGTCCGCCGGCATGGACTGGTTCCAGATGATCTCGTCACCCAGGTTCGCGTAGACGTAGCGATGCGTGTCTTCCAGCTCGCCGATCAGGCTGGCCACGTCCTGGCGGGTGCCGGTGATCAGTTCGAGCAGGGATTCCGAGTAATCGGTGGTGATGCGTTCGTTGGTCAGCGCGGAACCCAGCGCCGCCGGATGGGGCGTGCGCGCCAGGCGGCCTTGCTCATCCACGCGCAGCCCCTCTTTTTCGATGCCTCGCAAAGTGAGGCCCAGCAATTCGCGATGGTCTTGCAGGCGGGCGAGGCGAAGGGAGGTGGTATCGGTCACGGCGCGCTTTTATGAAATTAGGCGATAAGGAAGGGGATTTTACGGGTTCCCCGAGGATGGGCGTCGAGTAACCTGCGCCGCCGGGGGGCAATCCTGCCGCTGGCGTATTATCGGCGCTTTCCCGGTCGATTTGCCATGATCCCCAGGCCTGTTTCCCTACCGCGGGTTTTCCGAGCGCGGGTTTTCCTGATCCCGGTTTTGCTGCCTTGGGTTTTGCCGGCCCGGGTTTTACTGTCCCTGGCCACATGGCGCCCGCGCTGGGTGCGGCTACTCTTGGGCGCGGTGGGGACGGCGATGGCGGCCGCACTGCTGGCCGCCTGTAGCCCGACCTATGACTGGCGTGAGCTGGACGTGGTGAACGGCGCCGCCCGGGCCGCGTTTCCGGCGCGGGTGCGCACGGAGAGCCGCGATATCACCCTGGATGGCAGTCCTCTGGCGTATACGCTGGATGCGGCACGGGTCGACCAGGCCGTGTTCGCGGTCGGCCATGCGTCGCTGGCCGGCGTGCCGGAGGCGCGTCGGGAGGCGCTGGCCAAGGCGTTGCTGCGCTCCCTCTATCAAAACCTGAAGGCCGAGCCGCCGGCCGACCTGCCGCCGGCCGGCACGGATATCGTCGTGCAGGGCGAGGCGGGCGGCAAGCCTGTCCTGCTGCTGGCCCGGATCTGGGTGCGGGGGGATCTGCTGGTCGAGGCGGTGGCTACCGGCCCGGCGGATAAGCTGCCACGGGCGGAGGCGCAAACATTCGTGCATTCGTTGCGATTCCGCCAGTAAAGCCGCCGGCGTCGGTGTCCGGCGCCGGCGTGTTGCTGCCGTCCAGATCCAGCAAACCCATCGCCAGCGCCGTGACGACGGCTACGCGCCGGTTGCGGGCTGACAGCTTGCGGCAGGCGTTCTGCAAATGGAAATTGATGGTTCTTTCGCTGACTCCGAGAAGCTGAGCGATTTCGCGGCTGGGCTTGCCTTGGGCTGCCCAATGCAGGCAGGTGTGCTCCCGCAATGACAGTGCGCGTCTCATCATGGCGTTAACCGTAGGTGTAGTCGGATGCGCAACATCTTGCGCCGTTTTGCCAGCCCCGGCCAGGATTGATCCAGACACGGCTCACGGCGCCGATTCGAACGGACCCACGAATCACCCTGGGCATGGCGCGCAGGGCGGGCTCCGCCATGGGGTGGCCGTGGCGGCGTACGGCACGTGGGCACCGCCCTGGTGGTAGAATTCCCGCTCAAATTCGTTCGGCGCCGATTTGCCTGATCCGCTTGCGGGCGCCTCATAAATCCAGCTAAAGAGGTCTGCATGACTGCAACCATCCAGCATTCGGCTGTCGGCGCGGTAACGCCCGAAGCCATCCCGGCGCAGGCCGGCGTCCCGATCGCCGCCGACCCCGCCGTATCTCCTTCCGCGGCAGCGGCTCCGGTTCCGCCCGGTTCCGTAGGCCATGTCGCGCCGGTATTCCTTACCTTCGATACCCCCTTGCCGCTGGCCAGCGGGCAATCGCTGGCGCGCTACGAGCTGGCCGTCGAGACCTACGGCACCCTGAATGCCGAGCGCAGCAACGCCGTGCTGGTATGCCATGCGCTGAATGCTTCGCATCATGTCGCGGGCATCAATCAGGCGGATCCCAAGGATATCGGCTGGTGGGACAACATGGTCGGTCCCGGCAAGCCGGTGGATACCGAGCGCTTCTTCGTCATCGGCATCAATAATCTGGGTTCCTGCTTCGGTTCCACCGGACCGGCTTCGATCAATCCGGACACCGGGCTGCCCTGGGGCGCGGCTTTTCCCGTGTTGACGGTGGAAGACTGGGTGCATGCGCAGGCGCGCGTCGCCGATCATTTCGGCATCGAGCGCTTCGCCGCCGTGATGGGGGGGTCGCTGGGCGGCATGCAGGCCCTGGGCTGGGCCACGGTGTGCCCCGAACGCGTGGCGCATTGCGTGGTCATCGCCAGCACGCCACGCCTGTCGGCGCAGAACATCGCCTTCAACGAGGTGGCGCGGCGCGCCATCATCACCGACCCGGATTTCCACGGCGGCGATTACTACGCGCACGATACGGTGCCGGGACGCGGCCTGTCGGTGGCCCGCATGATCGGCCACATCACCTATCTGTCGCAGGACGACATGGCCGAGAAGTTCGGCCGCAATCAACGCGCGCCCGGCGCGGATGGGGCCTACCGCTACGGTTACGACGTCGAGTTCGAGGTCGAGTCCTATCTGCGCTATCAAGGCGAAAAGTTCTCGCGTTACTTCGATGCCAATACCTATCTGCTGATCACCCGCGCGCTCGACTACTTCGATCCCGCCCGCACCCACGGCGGCGATCTGGCGCGCGCCCTGGCGCCGGCGCAGTCCGGCTTCCTGCTGGTGTCCTTTTCCACCGATTGGCGCTTCCCGCCGGAATGTTCGCGGGAAATCGTGCGGGCCTTGTTGAAGAACGGCCGTCCGGTGACTTACGCGGAAATCGACGCCCCGCACGGACACGACGCTTTCCTGCTGGACGACGCCCGTTATCACGCCGTGCTGCGCGCCTACTATGACCGCATCGCCCGCGAGCTGGGGCTGCCGGAACGTACGGCCGTGGCAGCGACCGAGGGCGCGGCGGCGGGCCAGGGCGGCGTCACACCGGGGGCCAGATCCAAGATGAAGCAAGCGGGAGCACTGTGATGACGGCAGCGATGACCGCAGCGAACCCCACGCCGCCGCTGGGCGCCTTGCGCAACGATCTGGCGCGTATCGCCAGCTGGATCCAGCCTGCCTCGCGCGTGCTGGACCTGGGCTGCGGTGACGGGGAATTGCTGGCGCATTTGCGCGACGAGCGCCAGGTGAACGGCGCGGGCGTGGAAATCAACGACCAGTCCGTCATCGCCTGTGTGCGGCGCGGCGTCAACGTCATCCAGCAGAACCTGGAAGAAGGCCTGGCGCTGTTCGACGCGCAGCAGTTCGACACCGTGGTGCTGTCGCAGACGCTGCAGTCCATGCATCACACCGAACACATCCTGCGTGAAATGGCGCGGGTGGCGCAATACGGCGTGGTGTCCTTTCCCAACTTCGGCTACTGGCCGCACGGTTGGCAGATCCTGCGGGGCCGCATGCCGGTGACGGGCCAGATGCCTTACGCCTGGTACAACACGCCCAACATCCACCTGTGCACGCTGCGCGATTTCGAGAGCCTGGCGCAAAAGCTGGGTTTGCGCATTCTGGAGCGCGCCACTTTCAATCACGATCGCGAGGTGCGCCTGCTGCCCAGCTGGCGTAGTACGCTGGCGCTCTATCGTTTCACCGCCGGCTGACGCCGGCAGGCCAGGTCAGGGAGCTCCGATATTTCCATCGCCGCCAACGTCTACACCAGCCGTCGTGTCCTTCCTTTGCTGCTGCTCGGTTTTTCCAGCGGCCTGCCGCTGGCGCTGACCGCCGGCACCTTGCAAGCCTGGGCCACGGTCGAGGGCGTATCGCTGCAGGACATCGGTTTCCTGACGCTCGTGGGTTCGGCCTACACCTTGAAGTTTCTCTGGGCGCCGCTGGTCGACCGCTATGTGCCGCCTTTCCTGGGGCGCCGGCGCGGCTGGATGGCCCTGACCCAGCTGCTGCTGGCGATAAGCATCGCTTGCATGGCGCTGCTGTCGCCCGCCGGCCATCTGGGGGCGCTGGCCATGGTGGCGGTGGTGGTGGCCTTTCTGTCGGCCACCCAGGACATTGCCTTCGACGCCTACAGCACGGACGTGCTGCATAAAGAGGAGCGCGGGGCCGGCGCCGCCGTCAAGGTGCTGGGTTATCGCCTGGCCATGCTGGTGTCGGGTGGGCTGGCGCTGATCCTGGCGGACAGCTGGCTGGGCTGGCGTGCGACCTATTTCCTGATGGCCTTGCTGATGCTGCTTTGCGTGATCGGCACCTTGTGGGGGCCCGAACCCGAGCATCCCGCGCCGCCGCCCCGTTCGCTAGGCAAGGCGGTGACCGAGCCCCTGCAGGAATTCTTCAGCCGGCGCGGCGCCTTGACGTTGCTGCTGCTGATCGTGCTCTACAAGCTGGGCGATGCTTTCGCCGGCGCGCTGTCCACCACGTTCCTGCTGCGCGGTGCCGGTTTCACCCCTACCGAGGTCGGCACGGTCAACAAGGTCCTGGGCCTGGCGTCGACCATCGTCGGTGTGCTGGCAGGGGGGGAGCTGCTGGCGCGGCTGGGCTTGTACCGCTCCTTGATGCTGTTCGGCGTGCTGCAAGCGGTCTCCAATCTGGGCTATTGGGTGGTCGCGGTGGCTCCTCATCACATCTACACGATGGGGGTGGCGGTGGCCTTGGAGAATCTGTGCGGCGGCATGGGGACGGCCGCTTTCGTGGCCCTGGTGATGGCGCTGTGCAAGCAGGAGTTCTCCGCCACCCAGTTCGCCTTGCTGTCGGCCTTGTCGGCCGTGGGACGCACGTACCTGGCCGGCCCCCTGACGCCAGTACTTGTCGGTAAACTCGGCTGGCCGAACTTCTTCCTGGTCACGGTAGTGATAGCCTTGCCGGGATTGCTGCTGCTATGGCGGCGGCGTGCCGACATCAAGGCGCTCGACCGCGACGCGGCCTGATGTCCGCGCCGCTGCTCGCTTCTTCTCCTTACTGTAACGGGCTTGCTGTGACGGACTGACCGTAGCGGGCTTACCGTAATAGGCTTACCGTAACGGGCTTACCGTAACGGGCTTACCGTAACGGGCTTACCGTAACGGGCTTACCGTAATGGGCTTACCGTAATAGGCTTACCTTAGGGTTTGCCAGCAGGCGAGTGTGTTTCGTCCCAAGCCGGCCGCAGGCAGTGTGATAATCGTTCGATAGCATCCTGGAGCACGTCATGTCAGCGCCCACGGCACCGCTTTCCTCTTCGGCGTCGCTCGCGACCGCCAGTCCTGTCTCGAACGGCCCCATCCTGCTGGCGACCGATCTCAGCGCGCGCTGCGACCGCGCCCTGGACCGGGCCGTGGTGTTGGCCAAGGCGCGCGGCGTGCCTTTGATCGCGCTGCACGTCCTGGAATCGACGCCCGCTACCGCCAGCCCCGCCGCGCCATCGTGGCGCCGTCTCAGTGAAGATCATCGAGCGCTGGCGCGCTACCGCCTGGGATTGGATCTGGACGATCCCGAGCTGGCGGTCGAGATCCATGTGGAAAGTGGCGATGCCTCGGACCGCATCGTCGAGCTGGCGACGCGGCATGGCTGCAGCCTGATCGTTACGGGCATCGCCCGGGATGAATCCCTGGGCAAGCTGCTGTTGGGGTCCACCGTCAAGAAGCTGGTGCGGCATGTGGCGGTGCCGGTGCTGGTGGTCAAGAACCGCCCGCACGGCGGCTATCGCGAAGCCGTGGTCGCCACGGACTTTTCACCGGAATCACGCCATGCCCTGCAGGTGGCGGCGGCGTTATTCCCCAGCACGTCGCTGCTGCTCTTCCACGCCTATGACACGCCTTTCGGCATGCGCCGCCTGGCCGAAGGGCTGGGCGACGATGCCCAGCGCGATGCCCAGCTGGAAATGGACGAATTCCTGGCCGCCACACCGAGTCTGCCGGCCGGGGTGCCGGCGGGTACGCTGGTCCAGGATGGCGAACCTGAAACATTGCTGTCGGATTATGTGTTCGCGCAGCGCTGCGAGATGGTGGTGGCCGGCACGCGGCGGATCAAGGGCATCATGGGTGCCATGGTCGGCAGCGTCGCCGAGCGGTTGCTGGAAGCCTTGCCCTGCGATGTATTGCTGGTGCGGGGCGTGGATTCAGACAGCAAATGAAGCCGATGCGCCAGCCGTCGTCGAACGGCGGCGCCTTCCATAAGCGGGGATGGGGGCAGGGAGACGGTTATGCAAATCTCATCGGATTCGTCATCGACAACGGCGCCTGGGAGCCAGGATCGCGGGGGGGCGGCAGCCGGCCAAGGACCGGTAGGCCCGATTCTGCTGGCAACTGACCTGAGCGCGCGCTGCGACCGCGCGCTGGATCGCGCCATTCTGCTGGCGCGCCAGTTCGATGTGCCGCTGCTGGCGGTGCACGTGCTGTCACCGCCGCACTCGCTGTCCTTGGGCGCGCCCGCGCCGGTCGACGTCCAGCAGCTGGCGCAGCAGGCTGAAGCGCGGCTGCTGCGGGATCTGCACGGCCTGGTCGACGGCATCAAGGTGGCCGTGCGGGTGTACACGGGAGAGCCGGCGGCGCGCCTGCGGCAAGTGGCGGAAGAGGAGAAATGCGCCCTCATCGTCACCGGCGTGGCGCGCGACGAGACCTTGGGCCGCATGTTCCTGGGCACGACCGTGGAAAGGCTGGTGCGCGAGACGTCGCGGCCGGTACTGGTGGTGAAGCGGCGTGCCCGCGCGCCTTACCAGGATGCCGTGGTGGCCACGGATTTTTCGCCCGCGTCGCGCTGGGCCTTGCGCGCGGCCCTGGTTCTGTTGCCGCCGGAGGCCATCACGCTGTTCCATGCCTTCGAGCTGCCGCGCGGACCCTTGCGCGATAGCAGTCCGGACACCCAGACGGCCAAGGGATTCCAGCGCATCGCGGAGGAAAGCGCGGTGGACTTCATCAATGCCACCCCGGCCCTGCACGACCAGCCGCAGCCCCGCTGCCAGGTCGCCGCCGGCCGGGCCGAACGCGTGGTGATCGACTATGTGCGGCAGGCGCAGGCCGGTCTGCTGGTGGCTGGCACGCAGGGGGCGAGTGGGCTGACGGGGGCTTTGCTGGGTAGCGTGGCCGAAGCCCTGCTGGAACGCGCGCCTTGCGATGTCATGGTGGTGCGGCAGCCGTCCGCGGGGTGATGGGATGGAAACAGGCGCGTGGCGGTGTGACGACAGACCGTTGTCCGGCCGTGCTTTGTCATTGCCATTGCACTGTCACGGTGGTGCTCGACAATGGGCAGGCCGCCGGGCTATGCTCCGGGACGCTTTCGCTTTTCTTTCAGCAGTAGATAGCACAAGGATTGGACATGGATTCCATTGAAGCCACCGTCGGCGCCGCCGTCGGCCTGCAGCAAGCCACCGCCATGGCGGAAGCGCAGAACTCGCTGGCGCGCAAGGTGCTGGACAATCAAGCCGATCTGATCACCAGCCTGGTCGATTCGGCCATCCCCCAGCTGTCGTCCTACGGCATGGTCGGCACGCAGCTGCACGTCACGGCTTGAATATATAAGCGCGCAAGGGCTTTGGCGTCGAAGTGTCATGGCACTTCGCTGCCCAAGCCGCAATGCGCCACGAAGCGCGCATCCACCGCTCACAGCTTCGTGTCGTAGTCGATGATCAACGGCGCGTGGTCGGAAAAACGTTGATCCTTGTAGATCGCGGCCGTGCGAGCCGTGGCGGCAAGCGCCGGCGTGGCGATCTGGTAATCGATACGCCACCCCACGTTCTTGGCGTAGGCCTGGCCGCGATTGCTCCACCACGTATAAGCCTCGCCCGTCGTGTCGGGATGCAGGCGGCGGTACACGTCCGCCCAGCCCAGGTCGGTCAGCACCTTGGTCAGCCAGGCCCGCTCTTCCGGCAGGAAGCCGCTGTTCTTCAGGTTGCCCTTCCAGTTCTTCAGGTCGATCTCCTGGTGCGCGATGTTCCAGTCCCCGCACAGGACGACCTCGCGGCCGCATTGGTATAGATTCGCCAAATGCGTGTAGAAGTGCTCCATGAACGCGAACTTGGCCGTCTGGCGGATGTCGCCGCTGGAGCCTGAAGGCAGGTACACCGAGATTACCGACAGCTTGTCGTAGACCAGCTCGATATAGCGGCCTTCGCTGTCGATCTCGGGCACGCCCAAGCCTTCGATCACTTGCAGCGGCTGCTTGCGGGCATAGATGCCGACGCCGCTGTAGCCCTTCTTTTCCGCGTAGTGATGGTAGCCGTACAGGCCGGCCGGGTTGAGCATCTCCGTGGTCATGTCGGCGGCCTGGGCCTTGAGTTCCTGCAGGCAGGTGAAGTCGGCCTTCTGCGCCTCCAGCCAGGGGAAGAAGCCCTTGGTGGTGGCGGAGCGGATGCCGTTGAGGTTAGCGGAGATGACTCGGAGCATGGGGGTCCTGGTTCGTTGATGCGTCTTCTCGCATGCGGCGGTCTGGCATGCGGCACTGGCGTGGATGGCCCGCGGCGCGCTGGCGCGGCGGCGGGGCCGGACGCGGTAGATTAACTGAAAGCGCTGCGTGAAACCGTTGCAGCAGGCGCCCTGGGCCAGGCGCGGGCGGGGACCGACGAGGCTTGTGCCAACGCCGCCGCGCCGCGCGGGAGCGGCAGCACGGCTGGACTGGTGCGCGGCGAGATCAGGTGGAGCGCCGGATCCCGATAAAATGCTGCTTTCGCGCCCATTTCGGATTCTCAAGTATGTCCACTTCCTCCACCGCCCAGGATTTCGTCCGTCTCGCCCTAGACCAGGGCGTGCTGCGTTTCGGCAGCTTCAAGGTCAAGTCTGGCCGCATCAGCCCGTATTTCTTCAATGCGGGCCTGTTCAACAGCGGCGCGTCCGTCGGTCGCCTGGCCAACTTCTACGCCCAGGCCCTGATCGACTCGGGGATTTCCTTCGACATGCTGTTCGGCCCCGCCTACAAGGGCATTCCGCTGGCCACCGCCACCGCCGTGGCCCTGGCTCAGCATCCCGCCGGCGCCGGCCGTGACATCCCTTTCGCCTACAACCGCAAGGAAGCCAAGGACCATGGCGAAGGCGGCACGCTGGTGGGCGCGCCCTTGCAAGGCAAGGTCGTGATCATCGATGACGTCATCACCGCGGGGACGTCGGTGCGCGAATCGGTGGAGATCATACGGGCCGCGGGTGCCGAGCCGGCGGCCGTGCTGATTGCCATGGACCGCATGGAACGGGCCGGGGCGGACGACGCCTTGTCGGCGCATTCCGCCGTGCAGGATGTGGTCCGCACCTATGGCATGCCGGTGGTCAGCATCGCTTCGTTGAGCGACATCATGGCGCTGCTGGAACAAGACGCGCAGTTCGCCGAGCACCGGGCGTCGGTGCAGGCTTATCGCGGCAAGTACGGCGTGACGGCGTAGCGCGTTGGATTCGGTGACAAGGAGGGCTCGGCACCGCCGAGCCCTCCTTATTCTCGTTATGCCTCCAGTTTTTGCTTCAGCAGGTCATTGACCTGCTGCGGATTCGCCTTGCCCTTGGCGGCCTTCATGATCTGGCCGACCAGGGAGTTGAAGGCCTTCTGCTTGCCGGCGCGGAACTCTTCGACGATGGCCGGGTTGGCTGCCAGCACTTCGTCGATCATGGCGCCGATGGCACCGCTGTCGCTGATCTGCTTCAGGCCGCGCGCTTCGATGATGGCATCCGGCTGGCCGCCGTTTTCACCGGCCCACATGGCACCGAAAACGTCCCGCGCGATCTTGTTGGAAATGGTGCCGTCGGCGATACGCCCGATCAGCGCCGCCAGCGCCGCCGCGGGCACCGGCGCTTGCTCGATGTCCTTTTCCTCGCGATTCAGCGTGGCCGCCACTTCGCCCATGACCCAGTTGGCCGCCAGCTTGGCCTGGCCGGCCGGCAAGGCCCGCGCCACGGCTTCGAAGTAATCCGCCAGACCGCGGCTGACGGTCAACTGCGCGGCGTCATAATCCGACAAGCCATGATCACGCACGAAACGCTCGCGCTTGGCCGAAGGCAGCTCGGGCATGGACTGGCGCACCTGCTCCACCCATTCCGGCGCGATCACCAGCGGCGGCAGGTCGGGGTCGGGGAAGTAGCGGTAATCGTGCGCGTCTTCCTTGCTGCGCATGCTGCGCGTTTCATCGCGGTCGGCGTCGTACAGGCGGGTCTCCTGCACCACCGTGCCGCCGTCTTCGATCAGCTCGATCTGGCGCCGCGCTTCGAACAGGATGGCGCGTTCCAGGAAGCGGAAGGAATTGACGTTCTTGATCTCGGTGCGCGTGCCGAACTCGGCCTGGCCGACCGGGCGTACCGACACGTTGGCGTCGCAGCGAAACGATCCTTCCTGCATATTGCCGTCGCAGATACCCAGCCACACCACCAGGCTGTGCAACGCCCGCGCATAAGCCACGGCTTCGGCGGCGGAGCGCATTTCCGGTTCGGTGACGATTTCCAGCAGCGGCGTGCCGGCACGGTTAAGGTCGATGCCGCTGGCCGGGGCGCCGGACGACAACTGGAAGTCGTCGTGCTGCGACTTGCCGGCGTCTTCTTCCAGATGCGCCCGCGTCAGGTTGACGGTCTTGGATTCTTCGCCGACGAAGAACGACAGCGAGCCGCCCACCACGACCGGCAGCTCGAACTGGCTGATCTGATAGCCTTTGGGCAGGTCGGGGTAGAAGTAGTTCTTGCGTGCGAACACCGAGCGTGGGGCCACCTTGCCGCCCACCGCCAGACCGAAGCGGATGGCGCGTTCGGCCGCGCCGCGGTTCATCACCGGCAGGCTGCCGGGCAAGGCCAGGTCAACCGGATTGGCCTGGGTGTTGGGCGCGGCGCCGAAGCGCGTGCTGCTGCCCGAAAAAATCTTGGAGTCGGTGGAAAGCTGCGTATGCGTTTCCAGACCGATGACGATTTCCCAGTTCATGTGTCAGGCGTCCTGCTTGGACGGCACGCGGCGGTGCCAGTCGGTCACTTGTTGGTAGCGGTCGGCGATGGCCAGCAAGCGGCCTTCGTCGAAGTAATTGCCGATGATCTGCAGACCCACCGGGCGGCGCGCATGGTCGCCCTGGCCGAAGCCGCAGGGAATGGACATGGCGGGCAGGCCGGCCAGGCTGACGCCCAGCGTGTAGATGTCGGCCAGCCAGTCGGCCGTCGGGTCGTCGCGGTTCTCACCGATGTTCTTGGCCACCGTGGGCGCCACGGGGCCCATGATGACGTCGCAGTGCTCGCCCAGGGCGCGCTGGAAGTCCTGCGCGATCATGCGGCGCAGGCGCTGCGCCTGCAGATAGTAGGCGTCGTAATAGCCGTGCGACAGCACATACGCGCCCACCAGGATGCGGCGTTTCACTTCGTCGCCGAAGCCTTCGGCGCGCGAGCGGCTGATCATCTCGTTCAGGTCGCCATATTCGGCGGCGCGATGGCCGTAGCGCACGCCGTCGTAGCGCGACAGATTGCTGGACGCTTCGGCCGGCGCGATGACGTAGTAGGCGGGGATGGCCAGCTCGGTGCGCGGCAAGGACACTGGTACGCATACCGCACCGAGTTCCTCGAACTGGCGCAGCGCGGCTTGCACCGCGGCTTGGACGTCATCGGCCAGGCCGGCGCCGAAGTACTCGGCCGGTACACCGATGCGCAGGCCGGCCAGGGGGCGGGCGCCGGCGCCGTCATAAGCGGTTTGGGCGGCGGCGAACGCGCGGCCGATGCGGCCCGGTTCGTTCACCACGCCATCGCATTTTTCCAGGCTGGTGGCGTCGCGCGTGTCGAAGCCCGCCATGGCATCGAGCAAGGCCAGCGCATCGCGGCTGCTGGCGGCCAGGGGGCCGGCCTGGTCCAGGCTGGAACCGAAGGCGATCATGCCGTAGCGCGAGACCGTGCCGTAGGTCGGCTTGATGCCGGTGACGCCGCACAGCGCGGCGGGCTGGCGGACCGAGCCGCCGGTGTCGGTGCCGGTGGCGGCGGCCACCAGGCGGGCGGCCACCGCGGCGGCCGAACCGCCCGAAGAGCCGCCCGGCACGGCAGCCGTGTCCCAGGGATTGCGGACCACGCCGAACGCGGAGTTCTCGTTGCCCGAGCCCATGGCGAATTCGTCGCAGTTCAGCTTGCCGATGGATACCGCGCCCGCCTGTTGCAGGCGTTCGACCACGGTGGCGTCGAAAGGACTGACGTAGTCGGCCAGCATCTTGCTGCCGGCGGTGCTGCGCCAGCCGCGCGTGACGAAGGCGTCCTTGTGCGCGATGGGGATGCCGGCCAGCGGGCCGGCGGTACCGGCGGCGATGGCGGCGTCGGCGGCGCGCGCCTGCGCCAGCGTCAGTTCAGCGTCGATATGCAGGAAGGCATTCAGGTCCTGCGCGGCCTGCGCCGCGTCCAGGGCGCTTTGCGCCAGCTCGACCGCGCTGACCTTGCGCTGGTCCAGCGCGGCACGCAGGGCGGCGATGCCGTCGAATTCGTTATGCAGGGCGGATTTCGTCATGGTCATTCCAGAACCTTGGGAACCAGGAACAGGCCGTCGGCCGCGTCCGGGGCGTTGGCCAGCAGTTCCGCGCGGCGCTCGGTCGAGCCGGCTTCCGTCACGATGTCCTCGCGCAGGCGCAGCACGATGTCTTCGTGCGCGGAAAGCGGGTGGGCCAAAGGTTCGACACCCGTCGTATCGACGGCTTGCAGCCGTTCGATGATGTGCAGCATGCCGTTGAGCTCGTCCTGCGCACGCGCAAGGCGTTCGGGAGTGAGCTCGATGCGGGCCAGCCGGGCAATGCGGGCCACGTCTTTTTCGTTCAGCGCCATGGGGATGTAATAAATGTTGAGGCAGGCAGGTGGAAGCGCTCGTCACGCAGGGGTCATTATCCCCGGGGCGCGGCGCAGTGGCGTTCACGGCAGGCGGCAAGACCGCCAAGCACGCTTGTAAGCTACTCTTTCCGTTACAAACCGAGGAATAGCCGGAAAAAGCCGTCTATTTCCCGGGAAATTATAAGTTATGATTCACGGTTTAATCGCTGCACCCGTAGGCGGGCCCGCCATGCAGGCCAACGCCCGGTAGCAGCGCGTACCTAATTCCTGAATTTAGCTGAGCCCCCATCCATGTTCGGATTTCTGCGTAGTTACTTTTCCAGCGATATGGCGATCGACCTTGGCACCGCCAATACGCTGATCTACGTTCGTGGCAAAGGCATTGTGTTGGATGAGCCCTCCGTCGTCGCGATTCGCCACGAAGGCGGCCCTAACGGCAAGAAGATCATCCAGGCAGTCGGCCACGAAGCCAAGCAAATGCTGGGACGCGTCCCAGGCAATATCGAAGCCATCCGTCCCATGAAAGACGGCGTCATCGCCGACTTCACGGTCACGGAGCAGATGCTCAAGCAGTTCATCCGCATGGTGCATCCGCGCAATATGCTGGCGCCCAGCCCGCGCATCATCGTCTGCGTTCCTTGCGGATCGACCCAGGTCGAACGCCGCGCCATCCGCGAATCCGCCCTGGGCGCCGGTGCTTCCCACGTCTACCTGATCGAAGAGCCCATGGCCGCGGCCATCGGCGCCGGCCTGGCGGTTTCCGACGCCAGCGGTTCGATGGTGGTGGACATCGGCGGCGGCACCACCGAAGTGGCGGTGATCTCGCTGGGCGGCATGGTCTACAAGGGTTCGGTGCGCGTCGGCGGGGACAAGTTCGACGAGGCCATCGTCAATTACATCCGCCGCAACTACGGCATGCTGATTGGCGAACCCACCGCTGAACTCATCAAAAAACAGATCGGTTCCGCCTTCCCGGGTTCGGAAGTGCGCGAAATCGAAGTGAAGGGCCGCAATCTGGCCGAAGGTGTGCCGCGCAGCTTCACGGTTTCGTCGAACGAAATCCTGGAGTCGCTGACGGATCCTTTGAACCAGATCGTTTCAGCCGTGAAAATTGCGTTGGAACAGACGCCTCCCGAGCTGGGTGCCGACATCACCGACAAGGGCATCGCCCTGACCGGTGGCGGCGCGCTGCTGCGCGACCTCGACCGCCTGCTGCAGGAAGAGACCGGCCTGCCGGTGGTGGTGGCCGACGATCCGCTCACCTGCGTGGTGCGCGGTTGCGGCGAGGCGCTGGAGCATCTGGAAAAGCTGGGCGCCATTTTCATCAACGACTGATTTATCCCGCCTTTCCGACGCTACCTGCCGGGTGGCAGCGGCGGGGCGGCCTGGAACCGGGCTCCATGCCTGTGAGTATCCATGCCCCAACATCACGGCACCGCTCCGCGGCTATTCAGACAAGGACTGCCCGCCGAGGCTCGGCTGGTGGTCCTGGTCGTGCTCGCGCTGGCCTTGCTGCTGGGCGACGCCCAGTGGCATGTCATGGAACCCTTGCGGCGTGCCGTATCGGTCGTGCTCTATCCCTTCCAGCGCGTCGTGCTGCTGCCGCGCGACGTCGTGCAGCAGGTCAACGAGTGGTTCAACGCCGCCAACCTGGTGCGCAGCGAAAACGAAGCGCTGCAGCGCCAGCGCATCGAACTGGCGCAGGTGGCCACGCACGCGACCCAGCTCGCCGCTGAAAATTCCCAATTGCGCCGGCTGCTGGGCGTGGCCGACAGGCTGGCGCAGCAGACCGTGGCGGTGGAAGTGCTCTATGAGCCGCCGAATTCATTCAGCCATCGCCTGGTGTTCAACAAAGGCAGCAGCCAGGGCCTGGCCCCGGGCATGCCGGTGATCGACGAAGGCGGCGTGGTGGGGCAGATCGTGCGTGTCACGCCCATGACGGCGGAAGCCGCGCTGGTCACGGACGAGCAGGTATCGATTCCCGTGGAGCTGTCGCGCAACGGCTTGCGCCTGATTGCTTTCGGCGCGAACTCGCCGGGCAATATGGAAGTCCGTTACTTGTCGGCCAATGCCGACATCAAAGAAGGCGATACACTCGTGACCAGCGGCGTCGGCGGCCTGTTTCCAGCCGGGCTGCGTGTGGCCAAGGTGAAGTCGGTCGAGCGGGATACCGCTTCGGGCTTCGCGCGCGCGCTGTGCGAGCCGCTGGCCCATCCCGAACGTTATCGCCATTTCCTGGTTCTGCAGGTGGACGTAAGTCGTGCCGAGTCCAACCGCAAGGAGGCCGAACCCAGTGAGTCGGACAAAGCAGACTGAAGCTTCGAGCACGGATCGCATATCCCTGGTGCGCAACCGCCGCTCGGTCGAACCCGAACGCCTGGTGCGGCCCGCGCATGGCTTCATCGTATGGGGTTCCCTGATCCTGGTATGGCTGGCATCGTTGCTGCCCTGGCGGCTGTGGCCGCAGGCGCCGGACGTGTTGATGCTGGTCATCGCCTTCTGGTGCGTGCATGAGCCCCGCCGCGTCGGCATGGTCACTGCCTTCATCTTCGGCTTGTTGATGGACGTGCACGACGCCAGCGTGTTGGGTGATACGGCGCTGCGCTATACCCTGGTCGCCTATGGCGCCATCATTCTGCATCGCCGCCTGCAGCGTTTCGATCTGTGGGGCCAGGCCATGCACATGCTGCCGATTTTTTTCAGCGCCCATCTGCTGACCACCGTGCTCCACGCATGGATGGCCGGCAAGTGGCCGGGCTGGAGCTGGGCCGTGGGCGTGGCGCTGACGGCCGCGGCGTGGCCGCTGGTCGGCTGGGCACTGCATCTGCCCACGCGCGGCGCCGACGACGTCGAGTCGGCATCGGTCTGACGGCAGCTGTGTCGCTCCATGTTTGAATTCAAGAAAACCGGCTTGCAGCAGAAACAGCGCTTCAGGCTGCGGGCCTGGGTGGGCGGCCTGTTTGCGCTGATCTGCTTCGGCGCCCTGGTGGGCCGTTTCTGGCTGCTGCAGGTGGACCGCTATGAAGGCCTGTCCGAACGCGCCGACCGCAACCGCATCGCGGTGGTGCCGATTCCGCCGCGGCGCGGCGACATCCTGGACCGCAACGGCGTGGTGCTGGCCCGCAACTACCGCACCTATACCCTGGAAGTGGTGCCGGCCAATGCCGGCAACCTGGACACCTTGTTCCAGGCGATGACCCAGGTGGTGTACATCAGCCCGGCCGACCAGCGCCGTTTCAAGCGCAAGGTGGCGGAGTCCAGCCGTTACGCCAACCTGGTGCTGCGCAACAATCTGAACGAGACCGAAGCCGCGTGGTTCGCGGCGCATGCTTTCCAGTTCCCTGGCGTGGAGTTGCGCGCGCGCTGGGTGCGCGAGTATCCGCAAGGGGTGTCGGCCGCGCACGTGGTCGGCTACATCGGCCGTATCGCGGACAACGATGTGGACGACCTGGACGCCGCGGGCCAATTGGGCAATTACCGCGGCACGGAAAACATCGGCAAGAAGGGCGTGGAGAAAACCTGGGAGGCCGAGCTGCACGGCCGTACCGGACTGGAAGAGGTGGAAGTCACCGCCGGGGGGCGTCCGGTGCGCACGCTGCGCCGCATCGATCCGGTGCCGGGGTCGGACATCCAGCTGTCCATCGACATGGGACTGCAGAAGGTGGCGGAAGAGGCCTTCGGCAACCAGCGCGGTGCCCTGGTGGCGATCGATCCGGATACCGGTGAGGTGCTGGCATTCGTGTCGCAGCCGTCGTTCGATCCCAATCTGTTCGTCGATGGCATCGACGTCGACAGCTGGCGCATGCTCAATGATTCGCCGGACCATCCGCTGATCAACCGGCCGCTGTACGGCACCTATCCCATCGGTTCGACCTACAAGCCCTTCGTGGCCATGGCGGCGCTGGAGCTGGGCAAGCGGCGCGCCACCGATCGCATCTCCGACCCGGGCTATTTCGAATTCGGTGGGCAGAAGTTCCGCAACGCCGGCGGTGCCGCGTATGGTCCGACCGATATGCACAAGGCCATCGTGGTGTCGTCCGATACCTACTTCTTTTCGCTGGGGCCGGAGCTGGGCGTCAATGCCTTGCACGACTTCACCAAGCAGTTCGGGTTCGGGCAGATCACCGGCATCGATCTTGAAGGCGAGAAGCGCGGCGTGCTGCCTTCGACGGAGTGGAAGCGCAAGGCGTACAAGGATAAGGACAAGCAGCGCTGGTACGCCGGCGAAACGATTTCGGTGGCGGTGGGACAGGGTTATAACGCGTTCACGCTGTTGCAACTGGCGCAGGCCACGGCCACCTTGTCCAATGATGGTTTGTACCGCAAGCCGCATCTGGTGCATGCCATCGAGGATCCGCGCACGGGCAAATACAAGCCCACGCCCAACGCGCCCGACTACCAGATTCCCCTGCACAAGGAGAATCTGGCCGTGGTCAAGGGCGCCATGGCCGATGTGGTGAAAGTAGGGACCGCGCGGCAGGCTTTCCGTGGCGCGGCCTATCAGGCGGCCGGCAAGACCGGTACGGCGCAGGTCTACAGTTTGCGCGGCGGGCGCTACCGCGCCAGCGCGGTGGACGAACGCCTGCGCGATCATGCCTTGTTCATGGGGTTCGCGCCGGTGGAGCATCCGCGCATCGCGGTGGCGCTGATCGTCGAGAACGCCGGATGGGGCGCCAGCGTGGCCGCACCGATCGCGCGCAAGGTGGAAGATTATTGGTTGCTCAAGGACCGTGGGCAGGAGCCGCCTCGTACGCCGAATGTCGCCGCCAGCGATAACGCCGCCATCGATCACGCCGGCTTGAACGCCGTCGCCGGCCGCGCCGCGGCGGTGGCACGCAAGGCGGATGCCTTGGCTGATTCCGAAGAGGCGGCTGACCACCCGGACGGACAGCCGGAGTCGGTAGGCCGAGTGGCGCCGTCGCGCAATATGGCCGTGCCGGCCGATGCGCCCAATGCGCCCGTGCCCGGCCGCCCGGGTGGCATGTCTTCGGTCGGCGTGGCGCCTGGCTCGCCCGGGACGCGCAACAACGGCAATGGCGCCGCGAACACCGCGCCTGGGACGCGCCCGCGCGCGGCGCGTCCGCCGGAAGCCCTGACCGATCCACAGGGGCGCACCGCCCCGGGCAACTTGCGTGAAGTGCCGGCAAGCAGGTTGTCGCCGCAGCCTGGTGGCGCCGCGTCACAAGGACGTCAATGAAACGCATCGCCCTCATCCTGTTGCGCGTCTTTACCGCGTTCGATTGGCCCTTGCTGCTTATCCTGGTGATGTTCGCCGGGCTGGGGCTGACCGTCATGCATTCCGCGGTGGGCAGCACCGACTGGCGCTTCGCCGACCAGTCGCGCAACTTCCTCATCGCGTTCGTCGCCATGTGGGCGGTGGCGCTGACGCCGCCGCCATTGTTGATGCGCCTGGCGTTGCCGTTCTACGTCCTGGGCGTGGCCCTGCTGATCGGCGTGGACCTGTTCGGTGAAACCAGCAAGGGCGCTACCCGCTGGCTCAATCTCGGCTTCACCCGCATCCAGCCGTCGGAGATGCTGAAGATCGCCTTGCCCATGATGCTGGCCTGGTACTTCCAGCGCCACGAGGGGCAGGTGCGTATCCGCGACTTCCTGGTGGCCGCGGCGTTGCTGATCGTGCCTTTCGGCCTGATCGTGCGCCAGCCCGATCTGGGCACGGCGCTGCTGGTGTTCGGCGCGGGCTTTTGCGTCATCTATTTCGCGGGCCTGTCCTTCAAGTTGCTGATCCCCGTGCTGTTGGCGGGGATCATCGGTATCGGCACGCTGGTGTCCTACGAAGATCAGCTATGCCAGCCCGAAGTCGACTGGGTGGTCCTGCATGACTATCAGAAGCACCGCGTTTGCACGCTGCTGGATCCCAGTTCCGATCCCTTGGGCAAGGGCTTCCATACCATCCAGTCGATGATCGCCGTCGGTTCCGGCGGCCTGTATGGCAAGGGGTATATGAAGGGCACCCAGACCCACCTGGACTTCATTCCCGAACGCACCACCGACTTCATCTACGCGGTGTACGCGGAGGAATTCGGTTTGTATGGCGGCGTCATGATCCTGGTGCTGTACGGCTTGTTGATCGCGCGGGGGCTGACCATCGCCACCCGCGCCACCACTCAGTTCGGCCGCTTGCTGGCGGGCGCCTTGACGATGATGTTCTTCATTTACGTGTTCGTGAACATCGGCATGGTTACCGGCATCCTGCCCGTGGTGGGCGTGCCCTTGCCGTTCATGAGCTATGGCGGCACGGCCCTGCTCACGGTGGGCATCGCCTGCGGCATGCTCATGAGCATCAACCGCTATCGCGGGACGAAGACTTAGCGCTTCCGACCCGTCAGGCCTGGTCGGGCGCGGCCGCTCGCAGGGCCTCGATCTCGTTCTTGTAGCGAAAGACGTAAGCGGCCGCGAACTTGTGCGATTCCAGGTATTCGAGGATGCTGGCCAGGCCGGCGGGACGCAGAGGCCTGGGCGAGAAATTGAGCAGAGCGGCTGGTTCCAGCCTGCGTCCTATTCTCTTGAGCGCGGCCAGGAATGCTTCCGCGCCGCTCGCATCGCTGCGTTGCAGGCCGTTGGCGATATGGCGGAAATACAGGTCCAGGTTGTTCCGTAGCGTGAAGGCAGACAGGTTGCCGACGAGATACTGGACGATGCTCGGGTGCTCGAAGAAGGACGCGGGCAAGTCTTCCAGCAGCCTGGCCTTGTCGTCGGCACTTTGGAGTGACAGCAGAGTGGAGAGCCGTTCAAGCGACAGGAGAGGCGGGGCTTGCGGGTCCAGGATATCCTCCTCGCCAAGGCTCTGTGACAGCAGGCCCGAGATTATTTTCCTGTAGTCGATGGCCGGATCTTGCGGAGGGTGGACGGCCGCGCAGAACTCCGCCCAGGTGGGCCGCGCCACCGGGACGCGCTTCAATGCGGTCCACGACGTGTCCTTGTCCAGCGGCACTTTCCATACCGTGTGGGTATCCGTGACGAGCCGGTAGGGCGCGCTGCCCTCCTGGCCGGCGCTGCCTATGGTCTTGAGCTCGCCCTGCAGATCGTGCACCTCGTGCATATACGACAGCACGTCGAATTTGAGCAATGAGAGGTCGCTGCCGAGTGCGGCCAGGTCGATTCCTTCCTGCACGAAAGCAGCCGGTTTCAACACATGCTCATCGCCGAACATCTGCTTGCTGACCGCCTTGGCGGCGTCCTCCACGAGTGCCTGCCGTGCCGTGTCGCCTGCCTGCACCCGCGGCGCGATACGGTCGCGGAAATGATTCATGGCGTGGCGCGCCAAGCTGGCCGACATGCTTGCCGGCGTGAAGCATGCGTCAAGCGACTTGGTGGTTTCGTCATACGCCGTCTGGAGCGCCAATCGCAGTTTTGTCGCTCTCCCCGCAGCCGTGCGATAGCTCGCTATTTTCCGGGTCGGCACATCCTCCAGCGCTTCCAGCGCTTGCCGCAATTTTCTTGACGACGGCGTTTCGAGCTTCGCTATCAATTTTTGCGCTTGCGTCTGGTCCGGCGCTTTCATCGTCGCCAACTTTGCCCAGGCTGCCCGCGCCTTGGGCATATGGTGCGACAGCAATTCCAGGTTGTTTCGCGCCGCGTTCACCCTCATCACTTCCATCGCTTTCAGGGCACGCAGCGCGGCCGGCGCTGCAAGCGCTTTCAGCGCCTGCTCTGCTTGCGCATCCAGCGGTACCAGCGCGTTCCACTTTTCCTTTTCGTCGCGCGCGAGGGCGTCCTTGTCCGTATGCCCGGTCGGAACTTGAGGGATCTTGCGCAGGCCGTATTTTTCGGGGAGCAAGTTGAGGATTTCGTTGGTGACCGGCATGCCGAGTACCGCCTGCTGCGAGCTTGTCTGCAGGGGAGACTCGGGGAGCAACGATACAACGTGAATTTTCGCTTCGGTCCTGGCTATGTCTTGAATCAGCGTGGCCTTGGTTTCCTGCCACCCGCCCTGGCCACACGCCAGGTAGTCCGCCGCGACCAGAAGACTGGTTGCGAGCGTATCCATGCGCCGGGAGCTTGCGGTATCGGACAGGAAGGTGCGAATGGCGTCTACCTTCCGCTTCAGGGGCGTGTCCGGGTACTGGATACGGTAGGCCAGGTCGCCGAGGCTCTGCTGGGCCTGCAGCAAGGAAGGCTGATGCCCGGGGAATGTCCGCAGGGACGGGGAAAACAAATCGTCCAGGTCGACGAGGCGGCGATTCAGCCTGTCCGCAAAGTCCGAATGGCCATTTTGCCGGAGGTAGTCCATGATGCCGCGCCAGTTGGCTTTCCAGGCCAATTCGTTGGCCTGACCTGGCTCCCTGCAAGGTGGCATGGTAAAGAAATTGGGCGTCAAGGCCAGGTCTGTGGGGGAGATATTCATGGGAAACCAAGGCTCCGAGGCTCAGGAATGCCGCGAGAACAAACGATGGAACAAATTGCGGATGGTTTTGCCGGCTCGCGTCGGCCATGGGTCGGAAGGCAGCGGCCATGTGCGCAGGATTTTCCTGGCGGCGGCGCAGGAGGCGTGGTTGCGGAGCTGTACGGCGATATGGGACTTCTCTTCCTCGGTCAGCTTGAGCCGGCGGATCTGCACGCCGTGCCGGGTCACGTATTTCTTGGCGTGGTAGCCCAGGGTATATAAGGTGGCGCACAGACTGGCCGGCGTGAGGCGGTCGGGAGGAATGTCCAGGACGACGTCACAGCTTCCCAGCTTCATTTCTATCAGTTCGAGCAGTTCCCGCGTATGGCCGTTCTTGTAGTTGTAGGCGTCGACCTCCGGGTGGCGCAGGAGATGAGGGCAGCAATCGACGATACGGCTTCTGAGGCGGTCGGCGTCGATGTTGGTGAGCCATGTCCTGGCGATGGGTTCGGTTTGCAGCCAGGCCGATGGCATGCGGGCCAGCACCGCGGGGTCGCTGCCTTGCATGAGCGGCACCAGTACCTCGTGGTCCGGGGGTGGGGCGCTGGTGGGCGAGGCCTCGTACCGATCGTAGAGTTCTTGCAGCAAAGGCGGTTTGACGGGTGCGGGAACCGGGCCATGCGTGGTGGCCGCGCGCAACCGTTGCTGCACGACTTCGGTCGTGGCGTCCGTGCGCTTGAAAAGGTTCGTGCCGGCGGGCAGGCTGCTGGCGCGGACCTGTGGGTGGGACCGTCGCCATGCGGCATCCCGGGCATGGCTCGCGGCGTCGCGGGCGCGCCGTGTCGTGCCGGCGGGCCTCTGCTCGACGAGGGAGTCTGGATGGTCGTGAGCGGCTAGCGTCGTCCTGAAGTCAGGCGTCGAAATGGGGAGGGGGTGATAGTCATTCATGCGGCATCCCTGTGGCTCGCGGTGGCTCGCGGTGGCGGCGCGCATGCGCCGGTGTATCTGCACACCGGTGCACCTGGCAGGGATCTTGGGTAACCAGCGGCAAGGATTGATTCCCCTGCCGCCAGGGACGGGTGATTCAGGCCGGCAGCATGTGCGGCAGGCCGGCGGCGAAGAGGCCGTCGAGCAACTTGCGCACGGGGGCCGGCAGGGCGACGTGGGCCAACTCGGCTTCGTCGACCCAGCGTTGCGGCATGCCGGGAGCTGCCTGCGGGGCGGCCGCCGCGGTCGCCGCAGTGGCGCGGGCGCGCGGCGCCTTGGGCGATGCTGGCGAACCGCTCGTCGCGGAAGGGGCCTCCTTCAACGTCACGAACCACGGCCGCACATGCAAGCGGAAGTGGGTGAAGGTGTGCGCGAAGGCGGCCAGTTCGCTGACGTCGCCGGGCTGCGCGCCCAGCGCTTTACAGGCCGTGGCCGGATCGAGCGCCGGATCGAATTCCGGCAGGCTCCACAAGCCGCCCCAGATGCCGGGCGCCGGCCGCTGCTGCAACAGGATCCGGCCTTGATGGCGCAGTACCAGCATGCCGGTGCTGCGCTCGGGCGACGCCTTGCGCACCTTGGGCGTAGGCAGTTCGGCTTGCCGCCCTTCGATGCGAGCCACACAGGTGGCCTGCACCGGGCAGCGCGGACAGTCCGGCTTGCCGCGCGTACAGAGGGTCGCCCCCAAGTCCATCAGGCCTTGCGTGTAGCTGGCCATATAGCTTGCCACGGGATCGGCGGCCGACGTGCCCGCGGTATCGGGCGACGCGCCGATGGCATCTTCCGCGGGGCCTGCGTCGCCGTGGGACGGGGCAGCCCCGCTGTCGCCACCGGTGGCGGCGACGACGGCCAGGATGGCGGCGTGGGCGGGAGCCGTGGCGACTTGTTCCTCGGCCAGGGTCCACAGACGGGTTTCCACGTCGCGTTTGGACGGATCGCCGGCGATGCCGAAATGGCGCGTGAATACCCGCTTCACATTGCCGTCCATGATTGGGGCAGTCTCGCCATGGGCGAAGGCGGCGATGGCGGCTGCGGTGGAGCGGCCGATGCCGGGCAGGGTGGCGATGCTGGCCGCGTCCGGCGGGAAACGTCCACCCCAGTCGCGCACGATTTCCTGGGCGCAGCGGTGCAGGTTGCGGGCGCGGGCGTAGTAGCCCAGCCCGGCCCAATAGGGCATGACCTCGTCCTGTTCGGCCGCGGCCAGCGCTGCCAGGTCGGGGAAGCGCTGGAGGAAACGTTCGTAGTAGGGGATGACGGTACTGACCTGGGTCTGCTGCAGCATGATTTCCGACAGCCAGATGCGATAGGGGTCGCGCGTGTTCTGCCAGGGCAGGTCATGGCGGCCATGGCTGCGTTGCCAGGCGACGATACGAGGGGCGAAATCCATGGCGTGATTATGCCTGGGACGCGCGCCCGGGAGTCCGGGCGGCACGTCGATCAGACTTGATTCCCCCGTCCCCCCGATGATGTCCCCTATTGCGAAAACGCCCCGCCTGGGGTTACAACCAGGGGACATAACAAGTTGATTGGCAAGTCCTGTTCGGCATCGGCCGCCGGCTGCCTTAGAGCGAAAGCTTGGATCGGTCCGTAATGCTCCACAAGAGCTGAAGCCGTACCGACTCTTGGCTATCCACGACAAACTGGAGACTAGATGAACGCCCCCCTTACGCCGGCGCAACGCGCTGCGCTCGCCTCTGTCCAGCTGGACGACAAATACACCCTGCATAGCGGCCGTGCCTGGATGAGCGGCATCCACGCCCTCGTGCGCCTGCCCATGCTGCAACGCGTGCGCGACCTGGCCGTCGGCTTGAACACCGCCGGTTTCGTGTCCGGCTACCGCGGTTCGCCTCTGGGCGGCGTCGACCTGAACATGTGGAAGGCGGCCAAGTACCTGAAGGAACATCACGTCGAGTTCCAGCCGGGCATCAACGAAGACCTGGCCGCTACCGCGGTATGGGGCTCCCAGCAAGTGAATCTCTTCCCCGGCGCGCGCTACGACGGCGTGTTCGGCATGTGGTACGGCAAGGGTCCCGGCGTGGACCGCAGCGGCGACGTGTTCAAGCACGCCAACGCCGCCGGCACATCGCGCCACGGCGGCGTGCTGGTGGTGGCGGGCGACGACCACCCCGCCAAGTCATCCACGCTGCCGCACCAGAGCGACCATATCTTCAAGGCCTGTCTGATCCCCGTGCTGTTTCCGTCCAGCGTGCAGGAAGTGCTGGATTTCGGCCTGCACGGCTGGGCCATGAGCCGCTACGCCGGCGTCTGGGTCGGCATGAAGTGCATCACCGATATTGTCGAAGTGTCGGCTTCCGTCGATGTCGCCGCGGATCGCGTGCGCATCCTGCTGCCGGAAGATTTCCGCATGCCGCCCGATGGCCTGAACATCCGGCTGCCGGATACGCCGCTGCAACAGGAAGCCCGCCTGCTGGACTACAAGCTGTACGCGGCGCTGTCCTACGCCCGCGCCAACGGCCTGAACCGCGAGCTATGGCAGGTGCCGGCGGACCAGGCGCGCTTCGGCATCATGACCTCCGGCAAGGCTTATCTGGATACGCGCCAGGCCATGGCGGACCTGGGCCTGACGGACGACGTCTGCCGCCGCATCGGCGTGCGCCTGTTCAAGGTGGGCATGGTGTGGCCGCTGGAGGCCACCGGTACGCAACGCTTCGCCGAAGGCCTGGACGAAATCCTGGTGGTCGAGGAAAAGCGCCAGGTGCTGGAATACCAGTTGAAGGAAGAGCTGTTCGGCTGGATCGGCACGGGGCGCAAGATTCCCCGCGTGGTGGGCAAGTTCGACGACAAGGACGGTGGCGAATGGTCGGTGCCGCAGGGCAACTGGCTGCTGCCCGCGCACTACGAGTTCTCGCCCGCCATCGTCGCCAAGGTGATAGGCGCGCGCCTGTTGCGCTTCGACCTGCCTGACGACGTGCGCGCCGGCATCCAGGCCCGCCTGGCCGTGATCGACGCCGCGGAACGCGCGCTGGCGCGGCCCCGCGTGGTGGCGGAACGCAAGCCCTGGTTCTGTTCGGGCTGTCCGCACAACACCTCGACCCGGGTGCCGGAAGGCTCGCGCGGCCTGGCCGGCATCGGCTGCCACTATATGGTCACGTGGATGGGCCGCAATACCCAGGTGTTCACGCAGATGGGCGGCGAGGGTGTGCCCTGGATCGGCCAGGCGCCCTTCACCGACGAGAAGCACGTGTTCGCCAACCTGGGCGACGGCACTTATTTCCATTCGGGCCTGCTGGCGATACGCGCTGCCGTGGCCGCCAAGGTGCCCATCACCTACAAGATCCTGTTCAACGACGCCGTGGCCATGACCGGCGGACAACCCGTGGACGGCCCCATCAGCGTGCCGATGATCACCCAGCAGATGGCGGCCGAGGGCATCGCCAAGATCGTCGTCGTTACCGATGAGCCGGAGAAATACCGTGGCGTGCAGGGCCTGGCGCCCGGCGTACCGGTGCATCACCGCGACGATCTGGACACGGTGATGCGCGAGCTGCGTGAGTATCCCAACGTGTCGGTGCTGGTGTACGACCAGACCTGCGCCACCGAAAAGCGCCGCCGCCGCAAACACAATGCGTATCCCGATCCGGCCCGCCGCGTGGTCATCAACGAACGCGTGTGCGAAGGCTGTGGCGATTGCTCGGAGAAGTCGCACTGCCTGTCGGTGGAGCCGCTGGAAACCGAGTTTGGCCGCAAGCGCGCCATCAATCAATCGAGCTGCAACAAGGACTTTTCCTGCCTCAAGGGCTTCTGTCCCAGCTTTGTCACGGTCGAGGGCGGCAAATTGCGCCAGCCCAAGGCACTGACGCAGGAAGGCGCCATCGACGCCGGGGTACCTGAACCCACGCTACCCGATCTGCGCAAGGCCTACGGCATCTTCATCGCCGGGGTGGGCGGTACGGGCGTGGTCACCATCGGCCAGTTGCTGGGCATGGCGGCACACCTCGAAGGCAAGGGCTGTTCGGTGCTGGACATGGCCGGCCTGGCGCAGAAGGGCGGCGCCGTGCACTCGCACGTGGTGTTGGCCCAGTCGCCGGAGGATCTGTTGAACACGCGGGTGGCCATGGGCGAAGCCGACGTGGTGCTGGCGGGCGACCTGGTGGTGGCCACCGGCCAGGATGCGCTGGCGCGCATGCGGGTGGATCGCACCCGGCTATTGCTCAATAGCGATGTCGCCCCGACCGCGGCCTTCGTCAACAACCCGGATTGGCAACTGCCCGGCAGCGACCTGCTGCAGGATCTGCGGCGCGCCTGCGGCGCGGGCAACGTCGATGCGCTGGACGCCGCCGAGCTGGCGGTGGGCCTGCTGGGTGACGCTATCTATGCCAATCCTTTGATGATGGGCTATGCGTGGCAGAAGGGCTGGATTCCCCTGTCGCAGGAAAGCCTGCTGCGTGCCATCGAACTCAATGGCCAGCAGATTCCCAGGAACCAGGCGGCATTCGCCTGGGGCCGCCGTGCCGCGCAGGACCTGGCCGCCGTGCAGGCCTTGATCCAAAACCGCACGAAAGTCGGCAACCCGGCAGCCGGCGCGGATGCGCTGGTGGACGACGAGGGCGCGGAGGTCATCGAGATTCGCCGAGGCGCACGCGCGGCGGGCAGTGGTGGCAACACCGGCAGCGGCAGCGTCAACGGCATGGACGGGGCCGTCGCGGCCACGCCGGCGCGCCGCTTGCCGTCGTCGGTGCAGGCCCTGGTGCGCAAGCGCAGCGACTTCCTGACGCAGTATCAGAACGCGGCCTACGCGCGCGGCTATGAGGATCTGGTGGAGCAAGTGGCCCAGGCGGAGCAGGCGGCCACCGGCACGTCACGCTTGACCGAGGCCGTCGCGCGCTATTATTTCAAGCTGCTGGCCTACAAGGACGAATACGAAGTGGCGCGGCTCTATACCGACGGCGAGTTCCTGGCCGCCGTGAACCGCCAGTTCGAAGGCGATTGGAAATTGAACTTCCATCTGGCGCCCCCGACCTTCGCCAAACATGATGCGCAAGGGCATCTGGTCAAGCGTTCCTACGGACCATGGATGCTCAAGGCCTTCGGCGTGCTGGCGCGCTTGCGCTTCCTGCGCGGCACCGCCCTGGATCCCTTCGGCCGCACGGCCGAGCGGCGCGCTGAAAGAGCGCTGATCAAGGAGTACCGGGAGACGCTGGTGCGCAGCATCCTGCCCAAGCTGGATCGGGTCAATCTGGAAGCCGCGGTGGCGTTGGCCAATCTACCGGAACACATCCGTGGCTACGGCCATGTCAAGGAAGCAGCGATGGCGAAGGCGGCCACGCAACGGGCGGCCCTGCTGGAAAAATTCGCCGCGCCGGTGCGGGAAATCGGCGGCGTGCGGGCGGCTTGATCAGGGCGGACCCATGCTGACCCGAATCGGCGGGTTGCCCGTATGCGGCTTGCCGCGCGACGCAACGATGCCGTAATCAGAAAATCGTGCGAAAAACAGCGGCGGCCAAGTGCCGCCGCTTGTCTGCCACGTTCAGACCGTGGGCGCGCTGGCTTTGCGGCGCACGGGCATGGAGAAGAGTTCCACGCGTGGCTTGGCCACCGCCTTTGCCTGCAAGGTCTGGGCCACCGCTTCTTCCCGTTTGGCGATGATCTCGCTGGCGCGGGTGCGCGCGTCCATCTTGCGCAGCATCACCCGGCCATCGTGCGGAAAGTAGTTGACCCGCCTGGCATAGATGTCGCCCAGGTCCTGTGCCTTGACGGGGATACCTTCCGTCTTCAGGTAGCTCAACACGAACTGGCCGTTGCGCTCGCCGATATTCATCTGCTGCATGGCCGACAATACCGCGCCGCCACCGAACACCTTGGCTTCCAGCCGCTCGCGTGCCGCCCCCGCCTTCAGCAATTCGTTGATCAGCATTTCCATTGCGAACGCGCCGTAGCGCATGGTGGCGGAAGCGGGAGACTGGCTGTCGCCTTCCGGCAGCATGAAATGGTTCATCCCGCCCACGCCGGTCTGCGGGTCGCGTATGCACGCGGCGACACAGGAACCGAGCACCGTCGTGATCATCAGGTTCTCGCCAGTGACGTAATACTCATTCGGCAGGACCTTGATGGCCTGACAACTGAACGTACTGTCGAAATAGTGGCGCGTCGCGCGGGCGTCACGGGCAGTCGTCATGGATGGGAATCAAGAAATACGAAAAAGGTCAGGAGAAAAAGGCCGGTAAAAATTTCGAAACGTTTCAAAGTTTGCTGAATTATACGGGCTGGGCCCGCACGGACAGTTAAGCCTTTCTTACGTGACATGAAGGCCGGCGCCCCGGGCGCGTCCTTGCGTCTCGGGGTGCGAGCAATATTGCACGCCGGCGGTGGCTTGATAAGGCGGATTAAGCGGCTTAAAAGCGGGTACTGCGCTTGACTGACCAGCGCGCCGACAGCGCGGCCAGCACGCCGGCCGTGATCACCGCCGCCGCCAGCCAGGGCAGTTCCGGCAGGTGGATGGCGAAATCCGCGCCATAACTACGCGCCAGTGACAGCATGGCGTCGTTCAGCGGCGTCAGCGCCAAGGCGGCGACGCCTATGGCCAGCAGCGCGGCCACGGCGCCGGACAAGGCCCCCAGATACAGGAAAGGGCGGCGCACGAAGGATTCCGTCGCGCCTACCAGGCGCGCCACGGCGATTTCCTCGCGCTGCGACAGCGCCTGCATCCGTACCGTGTTGAAGACCGTGGCCAGCACCACCATGGCCACGCACGCGGCCACGAAAATCAGGCCGATGCGGCCGAAACGCAACAGCGCCTCCAGCCGCTGCACCCATTGGCTGTCCAACTGCACCTGTTCCACCTGATCCCAGGTCTGCCAGGTGGCGGCCAGGTCGTTGGCGATGCCGGCCAGGCCTTCACCGTCGCGCAGGGTGGCGACCACGGCGTCCGGCAGAGGATTGGACGGCAGCACGGCCAGGGCGTCGGACCAGGCGGGATTGCGGCGCAGTTCAGCCAGGGCGCTGTCGCGGCCGATCACGCGGACATTGCGTACCTGGGGATCGAAATCCTTGCGGATGCGGTTGGCGATGGCGTCGGCGCTGCCCGCCGGCGCATTCAGTTTGAGGAAAACCGTGAGTTCGGGCGCCACCGATACCTGGCGCGCCAAGGGCTGCACGGATACCAGGACGGCGCCGCCCAGGATGGGCAGGGCCAGCGCCAGGGCCATCACCAGCAGGTTGGCGGCGGAGGAAAACGGTTGGGCCAGCATGCGGCGCAGGGTGATGCCCAGCGCGTAACGGTGTTGTCGCAGCCAGGCGTTCATGCTTGACCCCTGTTGGCGGGAGTTTGGCCGGCGTGCCTGGCGGCAGCATCGGCGGCGGCGGGGCCGGTAGCCGCAAACCCCGCCGGACCGTCGCCTGCGCTTGCCGCCGGGGCAGGCGCGGGGGGCGCTGTTGTCGCCGTCGTCGCCGTCGTCGCAGTCGTCGGATGGGAGTCCGCGAAACGGCCCGGGTCGATACGCAGCACGCGGTGGGCATACTGGGCCATCAGCTCTACATCGTGCGAGGCGATCAGCGTAGTGACGCCCACACGGTTGAAGTCGCGGAAGACGTTCATGATGCGCAAGGCGGTTTCATGATCCAGGTTCGCCGTTGGTTCATCTGCTATGAGGATGGCCGGCCGATTGACGATGGCGCGGGCGATGGCCAGACGCTGCTGCTCGCCACCGGACAGCTCGATGGGATTGGCGTCTTCCTTGCCTGCCAGGCCCACCTTGTCCAGGGCCGCGCGCGCGCGGCTGGCGGCGGAGTCCAGCGGTTGGCCGGTGACGGCCAGCGGCAGCATGACGTTTTCGAAGGCGCTGCGGTCATACAGCAGATGGGTGTCTTGCAGGATCACCCCAACCGCGCGGCGCAGATACGGGCGCGCCCGTGCCGGCAGCTTGTCCAGGCGTTGACCGTTGACCTGGATGGAGCCGCGGCTGGCCGCCTCCAGTCCGCCGATCAGCTTGAGCAGTGTCGATTTGCCGGCGCCCGATGGCCCGGAAACGAACACGAATTCGCCCGCCGTCACGCGGAAGTTGATATCGGCCAGGATATTGCGGCCGCGCCCATAGGATTTGAAGACGTGCTGGAATTCGATCATGGCGAAGGTATGCGAGTAGCCGCCAATATTACCGTGCGGCGGTCCGACAGGGATTTCCCGCATGTCCCTATATTTCACGGAACGCTACCATCGACCACGATTCTGACGGCGGTACCCTCCGGCCCCGCCGCAAACTTCACGAAAATCCACGGAGATCGCAATGAAAACCTTCAAGATCGCAGCAATCGGGGCCGTGCTCCTGGCGGTGTCGGGCGCCGCTCACGCGGGCACCACGTTTGACAACGTAAAGAAGAAAGGTTTCGTTCAATGCGGCGTGTCGACCGGCGTGCCCGGCTTCTCGGCCACCGACAGCAAAGGGGAATGGAAAGGCCTGGATGTGGACATGTGCCGCGCCATTGCCGCCACCATGTTCAATGACGCCAGCAAATTCAAGGTGACGCCGCTGAACACGCAGCAGCGTTTCACCGCGCTGCAGTCCGGCGAAATCGACGTTCTCACCCGTAACTCCACCCAGACCCTGACGCGCGATACCACGCTGGGCCTGATCGGCACGGGCGTGAACTATTACGATAGCCAGGGCGTGATGGTGTCCAAGGACCTGGGCGTGGACAGCGCCAAGAAACTGGGCGGCGCCACGGTGTGCGTGCAGCCCGGCACCACCACGGAATTGAACCTGGCCGACTGGTTCCGTTCCAACAAGATCGATTTCAAGCCGGTGGTCATCGACAAGTACGACGAAATCGTGCGCGCCTTCTCGGCCGGCCGTTGCGATGCTTTCACCACCGACAAGTCGCAACTGGCATCGACCCGCACCACGCTGGAAAATCCCGACAAATACGTGATCCTGCCGGAGAACTTCTCCAAGGAGCCCTTGGGTCCCATGGTGCGCCAGGGCGACGATCAGTGGTTCAACGTCGTGCGCTGGGCCCTCAACGCCATGCTGGAAGGCGAGGAGTACGGCATCACTTCGAAGAACGTAGATGAGATGCTCAAGAGCACCAACCCCAACGTGCAGCGCATTCTGGGCGTGACGCCCGGCATGGGCAAGAACCTGGGCGTGGACGACAAGTGGGCCTACAACGTCATCAAGAGCGTGGGCAACTACGGTGAGAGCTTTGAAGCCAACCTCGGCGGTGGCAGCCCGATGAAGTTGCCGCGCGGCATCAACGCGCAATGGCAGCAAGGCGGCTTGATGTACGGCTGGCCTGTACGCTGATGGCGCCGGGGCCGGCACTCGCCTTATGGCGAGGCTGGCCCGGCCGCGGTGGGTCTGACGACGGCGGCATGGGCCGCCGGTCTCGTCGGGCTCCGGCTTACCGCTATCAACCCGTCCAGGACGCGGATACGCTATGACGACTTCTTCCTCAACTCCGCCCACCGGGGCACCGCCGCGCAAATTGTCCTGGAACGATCCGGGCGTGCGTGCCGTGGTTTACCAGGTCGTCGCGCTGGCCGCCGTGGCCTGGGTGATCTGGTTCCTGGTATCCAATACCCTGCATAACCTGGCGGTGCGCAATATCGCCACGGGCTTCGGCTTTCTTACTCGCGAGGCCGGCTTCGCCATCGGCGAAACCGCCATCGATTACTCCCCGTCCAATACCTACGGCCGCGCCATCATGGTGGGGCTGGTCAATACCCTGCGGGTGGCGGTGATCGGCATTGTGCTGGCGACCATCCTGGGCACGCTGGTGGGCATCGCGCGCCTGTCCAAGAACTGGCTCGTGGCCAAGCTGGCTTCCGCCTACGTCGAGGTGATGCGCAACGTGCCGCTGCTGCTGCAGCTGTTCTTCTGGTACGCCATCATCACGGAAAACATGCCGGGGCCGCGCCAGGCGCATCAACCGCTGCCGGGCGTGTTCATCTCCAACCGCGGACTCAAGCTGCCGACCCTGCAAGGCGACGCCGTCGACTGGATGCTGGGCGGATTGGCGCTGGCCATCGTCGCCATCATTGCGCTGGCGCATTGGGGCAACAAGCGGCAGGAGAAGACCGGCCGCATCTTTCCGCTGACGCGCTGGGCCATCCTGCTGATCGTCGCCTTGCCCGTGGTGGGATGGCTCATCAGCGGTGCGTCGCTGGCGCTGGACGTGCCGGTGCTCAAGGGCTTCAACTTCCAGGGCGGCATGACGCTGTCGCCGGAGTTCGCGGCCTTGCTGGCGGGACTGGTCATGTATACGGGCGCGTTCGTGGCGGAAGTGGTGCGTTCGGGCATCCAGGCCGTCAACCATGGCCAGACGGAAGCCGCCAGCTCGCTGGGCCTGCGCCGCAGCCTGGTCTTGCGCCTGGTGGTGCTGCCGCAGGCGCTGCGCGTGATCATCCCGCCGATGACCAGCCAGTACCTGAACCTGACCAAGAACAGTTCGTTGGCGGTGGCCATCGGTTATCCGGACATCGTGTCGGTGGTCAACACCACCCTGAACCAGACTGGCCAGGCCATCGAAGGCATCCTCATCATCATGGCCGCGTATCTGACGGTCAGCCTGTCGATCTCGGTATTCATGAACTGGTACAACAAGCGCCTGGCGCTGGTGGAGCGTTGACATGGCCAGCTCCCATACTCCTACCGAAGCCCTGCCGCCGCCCTCCAATCAAGTGGGCGCGTGGGCCTGGGTGCATGCGCGCCTGTTCTCCTCGCCGTTGAACATACTGCTGACGGTGCTGATCGTCTGGGCGCTGCTGATGTGCGTGCCCGCCGCGCTCGAATGGCTGTTCATCAAGGCGAATTTCTCCGCCTCGACGGCGCAGGAGTGCCGCGCGTCCGGCGGCGCCTGCTGGGCCTTCATCCGGGAAAAGCATCGCCTCATCCTGTTCGGCACCTATCCCTACGATGAACAGTGGCGCCCGCTCATCGCCACCTTCCTGCTGATCGCCGTGATCGTCTGCAGCGGCGTGCGGCGCTTCTGGAAGCCGTGGTTGCTGTGGGTCTGGGTGGTTGGACTGACCCTGGTGGCCGTGCTGATGTGGGGCGGCGTACTGGGCCTGACCTACGTCGAGAACGCCCGCTGGGGCGGTTTGCCGCTGACGCTGATCCTGGCCACCTTCGGCATCGCCTTCGCGTTTCCCATCGGCGTGCTGCTGGCGCTGGGACGGCGTTCGAAGATGCCGGCCATCAAGGCCCTGTGTGTCGTGTACATCGAGCTGATCCGCGGCGTGCCGCTGATCAGCCTGCTGTTCATGTCGTCGGTGATGCTGCCGCTGTTCCTGCCGGAAGGCTATTCCATCGACAAGCTGCTGCGCGCGCAGATCGCCATCATCCTGTTCGCCGCGGCGTATATCGCCGAGACGGTGCGCGGCGGCCTGCAGGCGATTCCCAAGGGGCAGTACGAAGGCGCCGATTCGCTGGGCCTGACGTATTGGCAGCAGATGCGCAAGATCATCCTGCCGCAGGCGCTGAAGATCGTCATTCCGCCCCTGGTCAGCATTTTCATCGCGCTGTTCAAGGACACGTCGCTGGTGGTGATCATCGGTATCTTCGACCTGACGCTGGCGGCCAAGGCCGCGCTGTCGGACGCCGCCTGGCGCGGCTTCGGCGTCGAGGCCTACCTGTTCATCTCGCTGATCTATTTCGTCTTCTGCTTTTCGATGTCCAAGTACAGCCAGGCGCTGGAGCGCCGGCTGGCGCGCGGACACCAACGCTAATCGCGCGGGCGGTGTATTCCGGGAGGATGCGCCGCCTGCCTCAAGGGGAGCACCCTCATGGCCGAAGCCATCATTCGCATGCAGGACGTCAACAAGTGGTACGGCCAGTTCCACGTGCTGCGCAATATCAACCTGAACGTCGAACCGGGCGAACGCATCGTCATCTGTGGGCCTTCGGGGTCGGGCAAGTCGACCATGATCCGCTGCATCAACCGGCTGGAAGAACACCAGAAGGGGCAGATCGTCGTCGACGGCACGGAGCTGACCAACGATCTGAAGAAGATCGAAATCATCCGCCGCGACGTCGGCATGGTGTTCCAGCATTTCAACCTGTTCCCCCATCTGACCGTGCTGGAGAACCTGACGCTGGGGCCGGTGTGGGTGCTGAAGAAGTCCAAGGCCGAGGCCGAGGCCACGGCCATGAAATACCTGGAACGGGTGCGCATTCCGGAACAGGCCACCAAATTTCCCGGCCAGTTGTCCGGCGGCCAGCAGCAGCGCGTGGCCATCGCGCGTTCGCTGTGCATGAATCCCAAGGTCATGCTGTTCGATGAGCCGACTTCGGCGCTGGATCCGGAAATGGTGAAGGAAGTGCTGGACGTGATGGTCAACCTGGCCCAGGAAAGCGGCATGACCATGTTGTGCGTGACCCATGAAATGGGTTTCGCGCGCAAGGTGGCCAACCGCGTCATCTTCATGGACCGGGGCGAGATCATCGAGCAGAACACGCCCGACGCCTTCTTCGACAATCCGCAGAACGAACGCACCAAGTTGTTCCTCAGCCAGATCCTGCATTGATGGCGGGACCTGGCTGGGGACTGGCGTTGCGCTTAGACGTACTGGGGGTCCAGTAGCGGTTTTGCGTTGCGCTGGGCTTCCGCATCCGGCGTTTTTTCGGACTGAGCCTGCCAGCAATTCCTGAGCAGTAAGAACAGGAACAAGCCGCAGAGGGTAGCCACTCCACCCAACATCATGCAGAGCACCGGGACCTGCGTGAGCCAGCTTCCTTGTGCTTCTTCCGGCGCTCTTTCCAATATCCCACCGTCGGCCGGCGTCACGTTGCGCTTTTTGCCGGCTTGCGTCGCTACGATTTCCACGCCGGTCTGCGTCGTACTGGTTTGTGCATCGGTTTGCGTCGTATTGATCTCTGCATCGGCTTGCGTCATGCCGCGTGCTTCGTCAGTGGGCGCCATGCTGCTCCCTGCGTTCGCTTTTTCTTGCGAGATGCCCCGGTTTGCTTGCGCTGAAACGTCTGGCGGCGGCACCCTGGGACGGTTGGGACGCATGGGACGCCACGCCCGGGCAGGTCTTGACTTCCCGTTGCCCTCGCCGGGTACGAAGGCTAGATTCGAGGTGTGCTTACGCGTGCAGTCACTTTTGTGCGCGTGCGGCGTCGGCGTCGAGATGAAATGGGCAGGATTGAACTGTGGCGTAGACGTCGTCAGGGATGCTTGGCTCAACATGGGGTGTACTCCTTTCGAGATGACGAGGATGGAACCGCTACTATCGGTCGTCGTCGCAGGTCGGTCCATGGGCGACGCGCTTGTCTGCCGATTCGGTTTTCCTAACGGACCATGGATTTTTCTGGGACATTAGGGGCGTGAGAGTTCCGGCACTGACGTCGGTATCAGTACCCCTGCCGCCCAAGTCATGCCCTGGGCAGGCAGAACGATGAGGGCTTTGCATCGTTTCTTCGGGGGGTATTGGGGGACCACCCCAAAAAACTCAACTCTCTTGGACCTGCTGCGGACCGTTGTTGCGTGCATGCCCCATAAGCCGCCGGGAAAGCGTCACGCCGCCTCGGTTACACGGCTCGAGCGTCATCCCGCTGTAAACACCGGGTTATGCTTACGCCCTGTATTACAAGATGCAATTGAGAAGAGGAGCTCAAATATGGCAATTCCCGCGTGGGGCGCGCTGCGCCGCATTCTTCTGGGTGGCGCGCTGGCCGTCGCCGCCGTCGTTCCCGGCTTGACCCAAGCCGCCGCTGACTATCCCAGCAAACCCTTGCGTTTCATCGTGCCTTACCCGCCCGGCGGCCCCCTGGACACGATGGCCCGCCTGCTGGCGGAAAAGGTGCGCGATTCGCTGGGCCAGCCCGTCATCGTGGAGAACCGCGCCGGCGCGGGCGGCAATATCGGCGCCGACCTGGCCGCCAAGGCCAATCCCGACGGCTACACCCTGGTGATGGGCGCGGTGGCGACGCACGCCATCAATCCCTTCCTGTTCGCCAACCTGCCGTATGACCCCATCAAGGACTTCGCCCCGGTCACCATCGTGGCGTCGGTGCCCAATGTGCTGGTCATGAATGATGACTTCGCCAAGAAGAACCACATCGAGAAACTGGGCGACCTGATCGCTTACGCCAAGGCCAACCCCGGCAAGCTGAACTATGGTTCGGGCGGCAACGGCAGCGCGGGCCATCTGGCCGGTGAGTTGCTCAAGGCGCGTGCCGGCATCAATGTCGAGCACATCCCTTATCAGGGCGCCGCGCCGGCTCAGTTGGCGCTGTTGTCGGGCCAGTCGGACTTCATGTTCGACAACCTGGCCGCGTCGGCGCCGCTGATCAAGGACGGCAAGGTCAAGGCCTTGGCCGTGACCACCACGCAGCGCTCGTCGCTGCTGCCTGATGTGCCCACGGTGGAAGAAAGCGGCGTCAAGGGCTTCGACCTGGGTACCTGGTTCGGCGTCTTCACCACCGGCGGCACGCCCGCGCCCGTGGTCGACAAGCTGAACAAAGCCTACAGCCAGGCTTTGATGCAACCGGACGTGCGTCAGCGTCTGCTGACCATGGGTTCGGAGATCAAGCCCATGAGCGAAAAGGAATTCGCCGCCTTCGTGGTCAGCGAGAAAGACAAGTACAAGGAAATCGTCAAGCTGTCGGGCGCCAAGCTCAACTAAGCTTGGCGTCGGCAGGCGCGAGGTTGTGCAGGGCGGATGCCCTGGCTATCCTCGCGCTTGCCGGATTGGACGCCATCTTGGGTGCCGTTCAGTTGCCGGATTAGATGCCATCGCGGCTGCCGGACGGGTGCCGGCATCAGATGCCATCGCGCCCGTCGGCCGGCCGCCGTATCAGCGTGTCATCGCACCCATCGGCTGCCGCCGGATTACACGCGCGGATGCTTGCGCATCGACATTTGCAGCACCTTGTGGGCCATGAGCATGACGCCGCCAACGGCGCCGACCGCGAGCATGCCCAGGACCAGGGGTACACTCAATGCGCCGACCAGGCCGGGAATGATCAAGCCCAGGCCCGCGCCGATAGCGAGGCCGGCGCCGCCCATCATGCACCCTATGCTCCACGCGGATTTCGACGTAAGCGCGTTCGCTACCCTGTCCAGGAAAGAGCCGCGGCTGGCTTTTTGCGTGCGCGGGTTGGCGGCGGGCTGACGCGACTGCATCGCTTCGTCGCGCGTAGTGGGGCCGGTCGTGGCGCCGGACGCCGCGCCGGGTGCCGCGCCGGGGGCGTGCTGGATCCGTGCCGGCGCCTGGTGCGTGGTGGCAGTGTGAGCGTGGGGTGCCGCCGAGGCTTCATGAGCGTGAGTCCGGGCATTTCTCTCAGCATTCCCTGGGGCCTGCGTGCGGGCATTCCTTGCAGGATCCATCGAAGCCGGCATCCGGGCATTTCTCCCAGCATTAGTCAGCGCAGCCGTCCGAAACGGAGCACCGGCGTCGCCCGCGTTTGCCGATCCTGCTTGCGCGCCTGCACCCGTGGCGCGTGCTTGCGTCGCCATATGAACATCGTAGGAAGGCGGCGCGGCGCGGCCGCGCGCGGATGGCGCGCCGCCGCCCGCCAGGGACGCCCGCGGCCTTGCGGTTTTCGACTGGACCCGTTGATCACCCATGCCAGCATGATCGGGCAGCGGGGCGGCCTGGCCGCCGCCACTCACCGACGGCGATGAACGGGATAGGGAATCCGTTCTCATGCCTGGCCAGGCCTGGTGAAGTGATTCACGGTCAGCACGATCACGCCACCGATGGCTACGCCCAGTCCGGCCAGCAAGACAGGAGTGGCCAAGGCCGTGGCCGCCGCGGCAACGGCCGTGGCGGCGCCGCCGATCACCACCGCGGCGCCGGCGAACTTCAAGGCCGTGTGCAGCTTCTTGCGCAGGGAGCTGCCCTTGCGCGGTTCATGCGATGTCGTCTGCGATGCGGTCTGTGCATCGGGGGCTGCTTGCGTATCGTTGGCCGACGTGCTGGAGGCAGCGGGACTCGTCGGGCTGCCGGTATCCACGAAAGCGCCGGCCGTGTAGACCTGAGCGGTGTGCGTCGGCGCGATGAACGAGGTATGTGTTTCTGGCGCGGTGGTGGCAGCCTGCGCGGCGTTTCGTGCAGGCGCACCCGGGGACGGGGTGAAGGACGGTGTCACGGCGTTATTGGCGGAGGCACTATGCGTACTGCGGCCGCTAGCGCGGGTTGCGCCCGATCGTGCGTCGAAAGGCAGGCCGCCGATAGCTCCCCCGGCGTCGCGGTCATTGGAGATGCCGCCTTGTCCGTTCAGGGGTTGAGTGTTTGTCCTGCCTATTTGAGCAACCATTTCTATGTCCTTGCGCGATTGATGCCGCGTGATAGCCGGCGAATGAAAACCGGGGACTATAGGGTCAGGCCATCGATTCGATCTGTCGCCGCTGGGCGCGCAAAGAGGCAGGAGAGTGCCGGTAATGGGCGGGAATTTTCCGCTGGGAGATCTAGTGGGTGCTTGGCGCGTGGCCCTTCGTTTTCTCGATCATGCGTTTGCAGTTGCCCACGTAGGTTCTCGTTTTCGGTTTGTTCTCTGCATTCATCAGCGCGCGCACTTCTGCTTCTGTGTAGGCCTTTTGTCTCCTGTGCCCACCAACCGGGGCGTTCGACCCATTCGTCAGCGTTGCCAGTTCCGCCGGCGTCGAGGCGTTTTGCCGCGCGTGCCCTTTATGCCGCTGAACCGCGGAATTCCCGCTAGTCTTGATGCCTGGCAAAGCTGCTTGCTGGCCCGACGATGCAGGCGCACGCAGCGTCGCGCGGGCGGGACTTTCTTGCGCCGTGAAAGTCTGGTCTCCCAACGCGCCCCGCGCGGACGTCGCACTCCCGGACATTTGTCCGATGGTACGGGAGATGGCGGTGCCGATGGCAGATAAGGTGGAGAGCATGTTCGTTTCCTCGATAAGGCGAGCGCCCCAGCTTAAGGAATCGATCTTGGCAACGCTGTCGCCGTCGCTCTCACAATGCTGTGGGAAAGTACTGCTACGGCGCGGGAATCCTGTCGGTGATGCGATCCAGAATCCCCTGGCCTGCCACGCTCAAGCCGCCTTGGCCTTGCGCCCGCGTGAAATCCCCGCGCCTGCTTCAGGCTTGAGTTCGGCCAGCATGGGCGCCGAAGCCAACACCATGGCGGCGACGGACAGGAAGGCGCAGGCGAAGTCGAAATGCGAAGCGTGGGAGCGGCCGGACAGGGTCATCGACAACTGCATGACGCCCGCGGCCAGGGCCACGCCCGCCGCGCGCGGCAAGTTTTGCGCCATGCCGAAGAACGACGTGGCGGCGGACAGCTTTTCGCTCGGAATGTCGGCATACGCCAAGGCGTTCATGCATGCGAAGTTCAGCGAGCGCGCCAGCCCCACGCATACCAGCAGGACGAAGACCGCCAGTTCAGGCCAGGCCGGCGTCAGCGTGGCACAGGCGGCCAGCATCGCGGCGAAGGCGAAGGTGCCGCCCAGCAGGATGCTGCGCACGCGGAAGCGCTGCAGGAAGAATTGCGTCATCGGCCGCATGCAGAAGGCGCCGATGGCGCTGGCGAACGAGATCAACCCGCTGCGCGAGGCAGACAGGCCGAAACCCAGCTGCAGCGTGATGGGCACCAGGAAAGGCATGGCGCCGGCTCCCGCGCGGAACAGGCTGCCGGCCACCGTGGACGCTTTATAGGTGGGAATCGCCAGCAGGGAGAAATCCAGCGCGGGATGCTCGACGCGCCGGCAGTGCCACACCGTCAGGCCGAACAGCGCCAGTCCCGCCACGATGGCCAGCCAGGACCAGGCGTCCGGCACGATGCCCCGTCCGACCGTCTCCACACCCACCATGAAGATGCTGAGCGCGGCGCCCACCAGCGTCATGCCGCGCAGGTCCAGCTTGGGTGGCCGTTCGGTCTTGCTGGCCGGGATCAGGCGTGCCACCAGCACCAGGCCCAACAGGCCGATAGGCAGATTGATCCAGAAAATGGCGCGCCACGAAAATGTGTCGGTCAGGAAGCCACCCAGCGGCGGTCCGATCACCGGGCCTACCATCGCGGGCATGGACAGCCAGGTGGTGGCCGACAGCAAGTCCTCGCGCCGCACGCCGCGCAACAGCACCAGGCGGCCGACCGGTACCATCATGGCGCCGCTGATTCCCTGCAGAATGCGCGCCGCGATCAACCAGCCCAGTCCCGCGGAAAGCGCGCAGGCACAAGAGGACAGCGTGAACAAGGCTATGGCCGACATGAAGACGCGCTTGGCGCCGTAGCGGTCGGCCACCCAGCCGCTGACCGGCACGAACACGGTCATGGCCACCAGGTAAGACGTGATGGCGGCGCTCAGGTGTACGGTGTTGACGTTCAGGTCGCGCGCCATGTCCGGCAGGGCGGTGGCGATGGCGGTGCTGTCGATGTTCTGCATGAACAGCGTGGTGGCGACCACCATCGCGATGACGCGGAAATTGCTGTGCTGAGTCACGACTGCGCGGCGTCCTTGCCTTTACCCTTGTCCTTGGTATCGCCACTGCCACTGCCGCTGCCTTTGCCACCCCCGTCCGGCGGGCTGGCCCAGCCCTTGCTCAGCGCCACGGCCTGGCGCCAACGTGCCAGCCGGGCCTGGCGCTGGTCATCGGACCAGGTCGGCTCGAACCGGCGTTCGGCCTGCCATTTCGACGCAAAATCCACCTGATCGCGCCAGAAGCCCACGGCCAGGCCCGCCAGGCCGGCGGCGCCCAAGGCGGTCGACTCGGCAACGCGTGGGCGCACCACCGGAACGCCCAGCAGATCCGCCTGTATCTGCATCAGCAGGTCATTGCGCGCGGCGCCGCCGTCGACCCGCAGCTCGGACAGCGGGCTGGGGCTGTCGGCATTCATCGCCTGCAGCAGCTCGGTGCTTTGCAGGGCGATCGATTCCAGGGTGGCGCGCGCCACGTGAGCGCGCGTGGTGCCGCGCGTCAGGCCGATCATCAGGCCGCGGGCGTAGGGATCCCAGTGCGGCGCGCCCAGGCCGGCAAAAGCGGGGACCAGAAAGACATCATCGGTATCAGGCACGCTGCTGGCCAGGGCTTCGACATCGGCCGACTTGGGGATGATGCCCAGGCCGTCGCGCAGCCATTGCACCGCCGCGCCCGCCATGAAGACGCCGCCTTCCAGCATATAGGTGGTCTGCCAGGACGCCGGGGCGGTGCCGGGCAGGCCCCAGCCCACGGTGGACAACAATTGATGCTGGGAACGGGCCGGCTGCTCGCCCACGTTCATCAACATGAAGCAGCCGGTGCCATAGGTGTTCTTGGCCATCCCCGGTGTGAAGCAGGCCTGGCCGAAGGTGGCGGCCTGCTGGTCGCCCGCCACGCCGGCGATGGGGATGGGGCCGCCGAAGCATTCGGGCAGCGTGTGCGCGATGATGCCGCTGCTGGGCGCCAGCGACGGCAGCACACTGCGCGGGATGTTCAGGCGTTCCAGCAGTTCGTCGCTCCAGTCCTGCTTGTGGATGTCGAACAGCAGGGTGCGCGAGGCATTGCTGGGGTCGGTACTATGGACCTGGCCGCCGGTCAGTTGCCATATCAGCCAACTGTCGACCGTGCCGAATGCCACTTCGCCCCGTTCGGCGGCGGCCCGGGCTCCCGGCACATGGTCCAGCAGCCAGGCCAGTTTGGTGCCGGAGAAATAGGCATCCAGGACCAGGCCGGTACGCTGCTGCAGCCAGTCCGCATGGCCGGCGGCGCGCATCTCGTCGCACCAGGGCGCGGTGCGGCGGTCCTGCCACACGATGGCGCGCGCCAGCGGCACGCCGGTCTTGCGGTCCCAGATCAGGGTGGTTTCGCGCTGGTTGGTGATGCCGATGGCGGCGATGTCGGCGGCGCTGGCGCCGGCATTGCGCAAGGCTTCACGCGCGACGGCCAACTGGCTGCGCCAGATTTCGTCGGCGTCGTGCTCGACCCAGCCCGGCTGCGGGTAGTACTGGCGGAATTCGCGCTGGCCGGTGGCGCGGACTACGCCCTCGCGGTCGAACAGGATGGCGCGCGAACTCGTGGTGCCCTGGTCCAGGGCCAGAATGTATTCATTCTTCATTGTCGTTGTTCACCGTCGAGGCCGCCTTGCGGTTGCGGCCGTTCACCTCGTCGCCAGCGTTGGGATCCAGGCGGCGAAATGAAAAATACGACGACGCGCACAGGATGCCGATCACGATGAAACCGCTGACGGTGTCTCCGACGGATAGTGTATCGGCTCCCCGCAAGGCCATGCTGACATTGAGCGTGACGGCAGCCACGCCGACTCCCAGGCTGATGCCCAATTGCTGCGCCATGGCGGAAAAACTGCTGGCGCGGCTCATGAGCTGCGGCGGGATGTCGGCGTAAGTCAGGGTGTTGACGCCGGTGAACTGCAGCGAGCGGAAGAAGCCACCTATCAGCAGAATGACGATCATCAGCCAGGCCGGCGTGCTGGGGCTGAACAGCGCGCAGGCCACGATGAACAGGCCGGTCAGCAGGGAGTTGATGGTGAGTACGCGGCGAAAGCCGTAGCGGCGCACGATGGGCGTGGCCACGAACTTCATCGCCAGCGCGCCCGCCGCGCCGGCGAAGGTGATCATGCCGGCGGAGAAGGGCGACAGGCCGAAGCCGATCTGCAGCAGCATGGCCAGGAGAAAAGGCGTGGCGCCCACCGTGAAGCGGCACAGATTGCCGGCCAGGGTGGAGATGGCGAAGGTCGGAATGCGCATCAGCGACAGGTCGATGATGGGATAGTCGATCTTGCGCGCATGGCGCACGTACCAGAAGCCGCACACCAGGCCGACCCCGATCAGGCTGAGCAGTTCGGTATTGCTCATGACGTCGCGGCCCACCGCCTCGAAGCCGGTGACCATGGTCGCCAGGCAGATGGCGCTGAGAAAAAAGCCCAGCCAGTCCAGCTTGGGCGGGTCGGCGTCGCGTACTTCCTTGATATAGCGCAGGGTCAGCGCGATGCCGAACACGCCCATCGGCACATTGATCAGGAAGATCCAGTGCCAGGACGCGTAGGTGACCAGGAAGCCGCCCAGCGGCGGTCCGATCACTGGTCCCAGCAACGCGGGAATGGACAGGAAGGACATGGCCTTGAGCAGGTCTTCCTTGGGCACCAGGCGCAGCAGGATGATGCGGCCCACGGGCACCATCATGGCCCCGGCCATCCCCTGGGCGATGCGGGACAGCACCAGTTGTGACAAATCCTGGGAAATGGCGCAGGTCACCGAGCTGAGCGTGAACAGGACGATGGCGGCGATGAACACCCGCCGCGCGCCGAAGCGGTCGGCTGCCCAGCCACTGATGGGCACGAACACCGCCGCCGCCAGCAGGTAGGACGTGATTGCGACGTTCAGGCGCACCGGGGTGGACGCCAGCGAAGTGGCCATGGCCGGCAGGGCGGTGGCCACTACCGTGGCGTCCAGCATCTGCATGAACAGCGCGCATCCCACGATGAAGGGAATCATGCGGGCGGCGCGCAGGGCGTCGGGATCTTGGAGGGTAGGCGAAGGGAGCGCCGTGGAGGAGGCAGAGGTGGAGGCAGACATGGGGTCCGGGGAGGCGCAGCGGAGGGCGACGGCAGAAGCTTGCACATTGTAAACCCGGGCCTCTGACGGACCGCTTGACGCCGGCGCGGCCGGTTTCCTCGCCGTGCAGTAAACTGGCGGCTTGGGCACGATCCAAGGTACGACCCAACGTACGACCCAATATACGACCCAGCAGCAACCTACCAACTATCCACCAAAACTGGTGCCATGGCCAAAACCTACGAGTCCGAGATCACCCTGTTCCTGAAGAATTACAAACAGGCCCATCCCGATGTCGAAAAGCGCCAGCGCGAAGGCCGCGGCCTGCTCTGGGACAAGCCGCAGGATCCTGAGCTGCTCGAAGGATTCCGCGCTGCCCGCGTGCAGCAGAAGCCCTACGTCTATTCGGCGGACTGACGCGTCCGGTCCCGGCCATGCCACAGCATCCTTCCGTGCCGGGTTCCGACCTGGCCGCGCTGGTGGAGCCCTCCGTGGATAGCACGCCCGACGTCGTCGACAGCGTGGCGTTCGCGCGCCTGTACGGCGAGCCGCTGTTCAAGCTGCCGCAGGATCTCTACATCCCGCCCGACGCGCTTGAAATCTTCCTGGAGGCCTTCGAAGGGCCGCTGGATCTGCTGCTGTACCTGATCCGCAAGCAGAACTTCAATGTGCTGGACATCCCCATGGCGGATGTCACCAGGCAATATCTGTCGTATGTCGACCAGATTCGCCTGCACAACCTGGAGTTGGCGGCGGAATACCTGCTCATGGCGGCGATGCTGATCGAGATCAAGTCGCGCATGCTGCTGCCGGTGAAGAAAAGCGACACCGGCGAGGAAGTCGAGGATCCGCGCGCCGAACTGGTGCGGCGCCTGCTCGAATACGAACAAATGAAGCTGGCGGCGCAGAAGCTGGATGCGCTGCCGCAATTGGGCCGCGATTTCACCCGCGCCCAGGCCGTGGCCGATCTGACCGTCGAGCGCGCCATGCCGGATGTCAGCGCCGAGGACCTGCGCCAGGCCTGGGCCGACATCATGAAGCGCGCCAAGCTCAACGCGCACCATCACATTACGCGCGAACAGTTATCGGTGCGCGATCACATGACGCACATCCTGCGGCGCCTGAACGACGTGCGCTTCATGGAGTTCGCCGACATGTTCATGGAGCGCCTGGACGAAGGCGCGCCGGCGGCGGTGGTGGTGGTGCACTTCATCGCCATGCTGGAACTGGCGCGTGAGTCGCTGCTGGAGATCACCCAGGCCGAGCCCTACGCGCCCATATACGTCCGCCTGGCCTATACCAGCGTGGCGCAGGCGGCCTGAGCGTTTTTGCGTCAGGCCGCGGCTTTATCCGGAGACATTCTTGAAAGTCGTACACAGCATCCAGGAACTGCGCGATCATTTGCGCGGGCAAAACCGCGTCTCGTTCGTGCCGACGATGGGCAACCTGCACGCGGGCCATCTGGCGCTGATGAAACTGGCGCGCCAGCATGGCGATCCTGTCGTCGCGAGCATCTTCGTCAATCGCCTGCAGTTCGGTCCATCCGAGGATTTCGATCGCTATCCGCGCACGCTGGCCGAGGACATCGAAAAACTGGAGCGCCAGCGCGATGTCTACGTCCTGTTCGCGCCGGATGAAAAAGAGATGTACCCGGAACCGCAGAATTATCGCGTGCAGCCGCCCGATGACCTGGGCGATATCCTGGAAGGCGAGTTCCGGCCCGGCTTCTTCAAGGGTGTCTGTACCGTGGTGCTGAAGCTGCTGTCCTGCGTGCAGCCGCGCGTGGCGGTGTTCGGCAAGAAGGACTACCAGCAGTTGATGATCGTGCGCGCCATGTGCCGCCAGTTCCAGCTGCCGGTGGAGGTACTGGCCCATGAAACCGTGCGCGCCGACGATGGGCTGGCGCTGTCTTCGCGCAACCGCTATCTGACCGATGGCGAGCGCGCCGAGGCGCCGCGCTTGTACGCCGAGCTGCAGGCCATGCAACAGCGGGTGAAATCTGGCCAGCGGGATGTCGCGGCGCTGGAGCAGGAGGCCGCTGCCACCCTGGCCGCGCGGGGCTGGGAGGTCGACTATATGTCGCTGCGCCGCCAGCGCGATCTGAAGGCGCCCGACAGCGCCGACTTCCAGGCCGGTGAGCCTCTGGTGGTGCTCGCCGCCGCCAAGCTGGGCAAGACCCGCCTGATCGACAACCTTGAGTTGTAGTCTGCGCGGGTAGCGTTGGCGCCGGTCGTCCGCATAGGACGGCGGTGTCCACCCTGTAAGTTCTGCCAGCTTACGGGGTGAAGACATGCGTGCAAGACTGCCTTCCATTCCAGACACGGAGGAAGGTCGGCATGATGTCTCGTATGCATGTGGCGGCGATACGGGGACCCGCCTGTTCGCCGCAAGTAGAACTCACGCCCCGCGAGCGTGACATCCTGCCTTATCTGATCAGCGGCAAGTCCAATAAGTACATCTCCATCGAGTTGTCGATATCGATGCGCACGGCGGAGGCCCATCGCGCCAATATCCTGCGCAAGATAGGCGTGCGCTCCACAATGGAGTTGGCGTGCCGGGTGTGCCCGCACAGGCGGGCGCGGGAATAGGGCGCGAGAACAGGGCGCGAGAACAGGGCGCGAGAACAGGGCGCGAGAACAGGGCGCGAAAACAGGGTAAGTAATGCGGCTCAGGGAACGCAGGGCATGAAAATGCCCGCCGTAGCGGGCACCGGAACAGGCCAAACGTGTCCGCCGTGGCAGACACCTGGCAGCTCAGATCAGGGGTTGCACTTCGGCGGCGTCTGCTTGGCCAGTTCGTCGATGGGATCGAGGTCCGGCTGGCGCGTCAGTGTGTAGTTCAGATTGGGCGTGACGCCGGCCAGCGCGCGCAGGCGCAGCACGTTATTGGCGGCGACCACGAATTCGGCGCGTGAATTACCGTCGGCGCCCGTCAGGAAAACGCGCGGCGGTTTTTCGTCGGTGGAGTCCCAGCAGCCTTGCTCGGCCACGGCTTTTTCCTTGTGGCTGGAGCCTTCCAGGTAGGTCGAACGACCGCGCCAACGGCCATTGGGCGCCAGCGTCAAGGTGATGCGCTGGGCTTCACAGTTCAGGCCGGCGGCCAGGCAGGGCACGGTGCCCTGATAGGTCTGTGGCTGGGGCACCAGCTTGCTGGTCTGGCTGGCCGTCGAGGCGGGCGCCGGTGCGTCGGCACTGGCGACGGCAACCGGGGCGGGCTGGCCGTCCTCGGCGGTGCGGCCCTGCTCCATGGCGCGCTGCTGTTGCGCGGCGGCCTGCTGTTGCTGGGTAGGCGTGGACGGCTTCAGGTCGATCTGCAACTGCGAGGGAGCACGGAACACCGTGCGGTAGCCGGCACCGGTGGCGTTGTACTCGGCATCGCCCTGCGTGCTGGCGGCCGGCGGATCGTAGTAGCCGGGTTCGCGCTGCTGGGCGCAGCCGGTCAATGGACCGAGAATGGCCAAGGCGATGACGCTGGCGGCCGTCAGGCTCGTACGTGCGGAAACTGGGGCAGGCGAAGGTTGTTCGAGCGCGGCGGCGGGCATGTTGTATCCAGAGAGCCAAATTTAGAGGTAATTCTACGCATGATTAGGACACCGCGCGCGCGTTTGGAGGCTTCCATTCCGGTCTTCCATTTCGGCCTGTCATTTCCGCCGTCCATTTTGACGTGCCGTTTGACGTTCCATTGCCGCCCGCGATTTTGACATTCCGCCGCCGCGCTCAATAATGCGCGTCGACGGCCGTTGCCACGGCCCCTCAGGGAGCACCATGCAGTCCATCTTTGCCATCGGCATGACCAGCGCAATCTTCCCGGCTGCCGTGTTAGCTGCACTCCTGGGCCTGGTCGTCGGGTCCTGGCTGACGCGGGTGGTGGACCGCCTTCCCCGCATCATGGACTATGACTGGGAAGCGCAGTTCCGCGAGTGGCGGGGCGAAGCCATGCAGCTGGAGGAAGACCGCCCCAGCCTGTGGCGGCCCGCCTGCCGCTGCCCGGCCTGCCAGGCGCCGATCACCGGCTGGCGCCGGCTGCCCGTGTTGGGCTGGCTGTTGCTGCGCGGCCGCTGTGGCGGATGCGGGCAACCCATCTCGTGGCGCTATCCCGTGCTGGAATGCCTGACCGCCTTGGGCTTCGCCGCCTGCGTCTGGCGGTTCGGGCCGGGCGTGCAGGCGCTGTTGGCCATGGTGCTGGTGGCGGCCTTGCTGGCGCTGGCCTGGATCGACATGGACACGGGCCTGCTGCCGGACGTCATCACGCTGCCGCTGCTGTGGGTCGGCCTGCTGGCCAATGTCGCGGATACCTTCGCGCCCACCACCCAGGCGGTATTGGGCGCGGCGGTGGGCTATGGCTTGCTATGGCTGCTGTTTCACGGCTACCACCTGCTGACCGGACGCGAAGGCATGGGCTACGGCGACTTCAAGTTGCTGGCGGCCCTGGGCGCGTGGCTGGGCTTGGCGGCACTGCCGCTGCTATTGCTGGCGGCTTCATTGACGGGCGCCTTGGTGGGTTTGTTCCTGATCGTCACCCGACGGGCGCGGCGCGGCCAGCCGCAACCGTTCGGCCCTTATCTGGCCGCGGCTGGTATCGTGACGTTGTTCTGCGGTGGACTGCCGCCTGGCTGGTTGTTCTAGGCATAGGCTCGAACGACAACAAGCGCAACGATGGGTAACCAGAGGCAAGCACGAACCCCATGATTTCCGCATCCTCCTCTTCGACAACGCTTTCGACGCATTTGAAAATCGGCCTGACCGGCGGCATCGGTTCGGGCAAGAGCTATGTCGCCGACCTGCTGGCCGAATGGGGCGCCAGCGTCATCGATACCGACCAGATCGCGCATCGCCTGACCGCGCCGGGTGGGGCGGCCATGCCTGCCATCGAGCAGGCCTTCGGCCCACGCGCGCGCCGCGCCGATGGTGCGCTGGACCGCGACTGGATGCGCGAACAGGTGTTCGCCGATGCGCAAACGCGCGCACGCTTGGAGGCCATTCTGCATCCGTTGATCGGCCAGCAAACCGAGGCCGACGCCGCGGCTGCCACGGGATGCTATGTGGTCTTCGTCGTGCCCTTGTTGATCGAATCCGGCCGCTGGGTGCAAAGGGTCGATCGCGTGTGTGTAATTGATTGCGATCCCGATACACAGATTGCACGTGTGCAGTCGCGCAGCGGGCTGACGATATCGACCATCCAGCGTATTATGGCGGCACAGGTCGCGCGGGCAACCCGCCTGGCGGCCGCGCACGACGTGATTCTCAACGACGGCGCGACCTCGCCGGAACAATTGCGCGCGCGGGCGAAAACCCTGCATGAACAATGGTGCGCGCTGGCGGCGTCCCTGCCGGTGTCCACCCATCGCGGTGCATGATGTTCCCCCAACCATTCCGGTTTCGGCCGGTTCAATGACGGACCTGTATCGAGCGTGATTCTTTACGAATATCCCTTCAATGAGCGTATCCGGGCGTACCTGCGCCTTGAATACCTCTTCGACCGGTTGTTCTATTTCGCCCGTCCCGGCGACGCCAAGAATCATCAGATCGCTGTCGCGACCATCTTCGATATTCTCGATGCCATCGAGCGTACCGACATCAAGACTTCGGTATTGCAGGACATGGAGCGTCAGCGGTTGCAACTGGTGGCCTTGCGCGATCACCCGGGCGTGTCTCAGGACGCGCTCGAAGGCATGCTGCGCGAAATGGAAAAGACGACCAGTGCCTTGTCCACTCAGGGCAAGGCAGGCCAGCCGCTGCGTGAAAACGAATGGCTGGTGAGTTTGCGCGGGCGCCTGGCGGTGCCCGGCGGCGCCACGCAGATCGAAATGCCTTCTTATCATGCGTGGCAGCACAAGCCTGAAGAGGTGCGCTGCGCCGACCTGCAGAGCTGGATGGCGCCGCTCAAGCCGCTGAGCGAAGGCGTGACCATAGGGCTGCGCCTGATGCGCGAGTCCGGACGCAAGCAGGACGCGACGGCCGAACAGGGCGCCTTCCAGCAGATGCTGGGTGGCCGTTCGCACCAGTTGCTGCGCGTCTGGGTGGCCGACGATGCCGGCGTTTTTCCTGAGATAAGCGCCAATAAGTATATGATTTGGATCAGGTTTTCCACGCAGGGCGGGGAAGCCAAGCCACAGCAGGTAAGCCGCGACGTGCATTTCCAGATGTCGCTCTGCAGCACCTGATTGCCTCCCTGGATCCCACGGCGGCTGGCTGGCCATATAAAACGTAAAACTATTGCGGCATCCCTCGTTTTTATCTGCACACCTCGAATTCTTGTTGCGGTCGATTTCAAATCACATTCGTTCTCATATAAAAACCCTGGAGCTTGATGGACAATAGCGGCTCTTTTCGCTGAATAGACGCCGGATCCCATCAAATGGTTGAAACGACCCCCGCCGCCAAGTCCACCCGCACACGTCGTCGTGTGATCGGCTGGACGATCGTTGCCTTGATCGTGGCGGGTATCGCCTGGCTGGTGTTGCGGCCCACGCATCAAGGGGGTAAATGGCAGCGCGGCGCCCAGCAGACCGCCGCCGGTAGGCCCGGCACCGCGGGCGCGCCCGCGGCTGGGGCCGCTGGTACCCCGGGTACGCCCGGTTCCGCTGCCGCCCCCGGCACGCCGGGCGCGAATGGCCAAGGCGGCGCCGGCCGTGGCCCCCGGCCGGGCGGCCGCGCGGGCGCCGGCGCGGCCGGCATGGGCGAACCGCCGGTACCTGTGCGCGTCTTCACCGCGGCCTCGCAGGACATGGATATCACGTTGCCGGCCCTGGGCACGGTCACCGCCTACAACACCGTGACGGTGCGCAGCCGGGTCGACGGTGAACTGGTCAAGGTGAATTTCAAGGAAGGCCAGTACGTCAAGGCCGGCGACGTCCTGGCGCAAGTCGATCCGCGGCCTTATGAAGTGCAACTGGCCCAGGCCCTTGGCACGCAGACGCAGAACCTGGCGCAACTGGACAACGCCCGCCGCGACCTGGCGCGCTACCAGGCCTTGTTGAAGCAGGAATCCATCGCCAAGCAGCAGGTCGATACTCAGGCCGCGCTGGTGCGCCAATACGAAGGCACGGCCAAGACCGATCAGGCCAATGTCGATTCCGCCCGCCTGCAGCTGACGTATGCCCGCATCACCGCGCCGCTCACCGGCCGCTTGGGCCTGCGCCAAGTCGACCAGGGTAATCTGGTGTCCTCCGGCGATACCAACGGCCTGGTGGTGATCACCCAGACGCAGCCGATCGCGGTGGTCTTCACGCTGCCCGAAACCCAGTTGCCCGCCGTGCGCGAACAACTGCGCACCGGCCACACGCTGGAAGTCCTGGCCTACGACCGCGCCAATACCAAGCAGTTGTCCTCCGGCGTGCTGGAAACCCTGGACAACCAGATCGATGTGACCACCGGCACGCTGAAGATGAAAGCGCGCTTCGATAATGGCGACGACGCCCTGTTTCCCAACCAGTTCGTCAACGTGCGCCTGCGCGTCGAGACGCGCAAGGGCGTCACCGTGATTCCCAATGGCGCCGTGCAGCGCGGCTCCAAGGGCCCGTTCGTGTTCGTGGCGCTGCCCGATAACACGGTGGTGGTGCGCCAGCTCAAGCTGGGTCCCGTCAGCAACGATATGGTCGCCATCGACGATGGCCTGAAGCCGGGCGATCGCGTGGTCATCGAAGGCACCGACCGCCTGCGCGCCGGCGCCAAGGTGGAGGTCGTCACCGATCCCACCAGCACCATCCCCGCCACGCCCGGCGCCGCGCTGGGTGCCGAACCGGGCGCCAGCACCAGCGTGCCGGCAAGGACCACGCCGTGAGTCCGTCACGCGCCTTCATCCTCAGGCCGGTAGCCACCACGCTGTTGATGGTGGCCATCCTGATCGCTGGTGTGATCGCTTATCGGCTGCTGCCCGTGGCGGCGCTGCCCGAAGTCGACTATCCCACCATCCAGGTGGTGACTTTGTATCCGGGCGCCAGTCCTGACGTCATGACGTCGCTGGTGACTTCGCCGCTGGAGCGGCAGTTCGGCCAGATGCCGGGGCTGAACCAGATGTCGTCCACCAGTTCCGGCGGCGCTTCGGTCATCACGCTGCAGTTCAGCCTGGACCTGGCGCTGGACGTGGCCGAGCAGGAGGTACAGGCGGCCATCAACGCCGCGTCCAACCTGCTGCCCAGCGACTTGCCGGTGCCGCCCACCTATAACAAGGTGAACCCGGCCGACGCGCCGGTGCTCACCCTGGCCATCACCTCGCCCACGATGCCGTTGCCGCAGGTGCGCGATCTGGTCGAAACACGCATGGCGCAGAAGCTGTCGCAGGTGCCGGGGGTGGGCCTGGTCAGCATCGCCGGCGGCCAGCGGCCGGCCGTACGGGTGCGCGTCAATCCGCAGGCCCTGGCGGGCAACGGCCTGTCGCTGTCGGACCTGCGCACGGCCATCGTCGCCGCCAACACCAATCAGCCCAAGGGCAATCTGGACGGGCCGATGCGCTCGACCACCATCAACGCCAATGACCAGCTGAAGTCGCCCACCGACTACAACGACCTGATCATCGCGTATCGCAACAATGCGCCGCTGCGCCTGTCCGACGTGGCGCAGACGGTGCAGGGCGCCGAGGATATCCGCCAGGCCGCCTGGGCTGGCGACAAGCCGGCCATCCTGCTGAACGTGCAGCGCCAGCCGGATGCCAATGTGATCGACGTGGTCGACCGCATCCAGGCGCTGATGCCGCAGCTGCGCCTGTCCTTGCCGGCCACGCTGGACTTGAGCGTGGTGGCGGACCGTACCCAGACCATCCGCGACTCCATCAGCGACGTGCGTTTCGAGCTGCTGCTGTCGATCGCGCTGGTGGTGATGGTCACCTTCGTGTTCCTGCGCAGCGTGACCGCCACCGTGATTCCCAGCGTGGTGGTGCCGCTGTCGCTGGTGGGCACCTTCGGCATCATGTACCTGGCCGGCTTCACGGTGAACAACCTGACGCTGATGGCGCTGACCATCGCCACCGGTTTCGTGGTCGATGACGCCATCGTCATGATCGAGAACATCGCGCGTCACCTGGAGGAAGGCGAAACGCCGCTGCAGGCCGCGCTCAAGGGCGCCGGGCAGATCGGTTTCACGCTGATCTCGCTGACGTTCTCGCTGATCGCGGTGCTGATTCCGCTGCTGTTCATGACGGAAGTGGTGGGGCGGCTGTTTCGCGAGTTCGCCATCACGCTGGCGGTGTCCATCCTGATCTCGCTGGTGGTGTCGCTGTCGCTCACGCCCATGATGTGCGCGCGCCTGCTCAAGCCGGAAAGCGAAGTCCGCCATGGCCGCTTCCACCAGTTCACCGGCGCCATGATCGACAAGCTGATCGCCGGCTACGACCGCATGCTCAAGATCGTGCTGAATCACCAGCCCTTGACGCTGCTGGTGGCCTTGGGCACCTTCGCGCTGACCGCGTTGCTGTACCTGATGGTGCCCAAGGGCTTCTTCCCGCCGCAGGACACCGGCATCATCCAGGCCATCACGCAGGCGCCGCAGAGCATTTCCTTCGCCGCCATGGCCGAGCGCCAGCAGGAGGCCGCCAAGATCGTCCTGGCCGATCCGGCGGTGGCCACGCTGTCGTCCTTCATCGGCGTGGACGGCAGCAATGCCACCGTCAGCGCCGGCCGCATGCAGATCGTGCTGAAGCCGCGCGACTCGCGCAGCGACTCCATGGCCGACGTCATCGCGCGCCTGGGCAATTCGCTGGCCGGCATGCAGGGCATGACCACCTATATGCAGCCGGTGCAGGACCTGACGATCGAAGACCGCGTCAGCCGCACGCAGTACCAGATGACGCTGTCCAATCCCGACTTGAAGGTGCTCAGCGAATGGACCCCCAAGGTGATCGATCGCCTGTCCCGCCTGCCGGAACTGGCCGATGTGACCGACGACTTGCAGGATGAAGGCCTGCAGACCTTCGTCGATATCGATCGTGACGCCGCCTCGCGCCTGGGCATCACGGCGGCGACGATAGACGAGGCCCTGTACGACGCCTTCGGCCAGCGCCTGATCTCGACCATCTTCACCCAGTCGGCGCAATATCGCGTGGTGCTGGAAGTGATGCCGCAGTTCAGCCGCGGACCCGAGTCGCTGTCGCAGATCTATGTGCCCACCGCGGGCGGCACCCAGGTGCCGCTGTCCAGCGTCGCGCATATTTCCGAAAGCCGTACCGTGCTGGCCGTCAACCGGCTCGACCAGTTTCCCATGGTCACCGTGTCCTTCAACCTGGCGCGGGGCGCGTCGCTGTCGGGCGCCGTCCAGGCCATCCAGGCCGCGGAAAAGGACATGGGCCTGCCCAGCGCCATCGAAACGCGCTTCCAGGGCGCGGCGGCGGCATTCCAGTCGTCCTTGACCAGCACGCTGTGGCTGGTGCTGGCGGCCATCGTCACGATGTACATCGTGCTGGGCGTGCTGTACGAAAGCTTCATCCACCCGGTCACCATCCTGTCGACGCTGCCGTCGGCCGGCGTGGGGGCGCTGCTGGCGCTGCTGCTCACCGGCAATGAGCTGGACATGATAGGGATCATCGGCATCATCCTGCTGATCGGCATCGTCAAGAAGAACGCCATCATGATGATCGACTTCGCCCTGGACGCCGAGCGCAAGCGCGGCATGGCGCCGCGCGAAGCCATCCATGAAGCGGCCCTGCTGCGCTTCCGGCCCATTCTGATGACCACGCTGGCCGCGCTGTTCGGCGCCGTGCCGCTGATGCTGTCGACCGGTACCGGATCCGAATTGCGCCAGCCCCTGGGCCTCGTGATGGTGGGCGGGCTGCTGCTCAGCCAGCTGCTGACGCTGTTCACCACGCCGGTCATCTATCTGATGTTCGATCGCATGGGCCAACGCTGGCGCGCGCGCCGCGCGGCCCGCCGGGGCGATGCCGCGGCTGGAGCGCCGCGATGATCCTGTCGGCGCCCTTCATCGTCCGGCCGGTGGCCACCACGCTGCTGGCGCTGGCCGTGGTGCTGGCGGGGGCCTTGTCCTTCTCGCTGCTGCCGGTGGCGCCGCTGCCGCAAGTCGACATTCCCACCATTTCGGTGACGGCGCAATTGCCGGGCGCCAGCCCGGAGACGATGGCCTCCAGCGTGGCGACGCCGCTGGAGCGGGCGCTCGGTTCGATCGCGGGTGTGGCGGAAATGACGTCCAGCAGCACCCAGGGTTCGACCCGCGTGACATTGCAGTTCGACCTCAAGCGCGACATCAACGGTGCCGCGCGCGACGTGCAGGCCGCCATCAATGCCTCGCGCACCCTGCTGCCCACCAGCCTGAAAAGCAATCCGACCTATCGCAAGGCCAATCCGTCGGATGCGCCCATCATGACGCTGGCGCTGACCTCGCCCACCCATACGCAGGGCGAGCTGTACGACCTGGCCTCCACCATCGTGGCGCAGAAGCTGTCCCAGGTGAACGGGGTAGGGGATGTCACGGTGGGCGGCAGTTCGCTGCCCGCCGTGCGGGTGGAATTGCTGCCCGGCGCGCTGAGCAACCAGGGTGTGTCGCTGGATGAAGTGCGCACCGCCTTGTCCAATGCCAACGCCAACCGTCCCAAGGGCTTCGTCGAAAGCGACGACAAGCATTGGGTCATCATGGCCAGCGACCAGTTGAGCAAGGCGGACCAGTACAAGCCGCTGATCGTGTCGTGGAAGAATGGCGCGGCGGTGCGCCTGTCGGACGTGGCCACGGTGACCGATTCGGTGGAAGACCTGTTCCAGACGGGCTTCTACAACAACGACAAGTCCATCCTGCTGATCGTGCGGCGCCAGGCCGATGCCAACATCATCGACGTGGTCGATGCGGTGCGCGAGCAGCTGCCGCAGCTCGAAGCGCAGATGCCCGGCAACGTCGACCTGCGGGTGGCGCAGGACCGTACGCCCAGCATCCGCAGTTCGCTGCACGAAGCGGAGATGACGCTGGTGATCGCGGTGCTGCTGGTGATGCTGGTGGTGCTGGTGTTCCTGCGCAACTGGCGCGCGGCGCTGATTCCCAGCATCGCCGTGCCGGTGTCCCTGGTCGGCACGTTCTCGATCATGTACTTGTGCGGGTACACGCTGAACACCATCTCGCTGATGGCGCTGATCGTGGCCACGGGTTTCGTTGTGGATGACGCCATCGTCGTGGTGGAGAACGTCATGCGGCATGTGGAACGCGGCATGACGCCCATGCGCGCCGCGCTGCGCGGGGCGCGTGAAGTGGGCTTCACGGTCTTGTCGATGAGCCTGTCGCTGGTCGCGGTTTTCATTCCCATCCTGTTGATGGGGGGCGTGGTGGGCCGTCTGTTCCGCGAGTTCGCGGTGACGCTGTCGGCGTCCATCATGGTGTCGCTGGTGACTTCGCTGACGCTGACGCCCATGATGTGCGCGCGCATGCTGCGCCACGATGCCGGCGAGAAAGAACGGCAACCTGGACGGTTGGCGCGCTGGTCCGAGCGCGGTTTCAACCGTCTCAACAAGCTGTACGAAGACACGTTGGCGTGGACCCTGCAGCACAGCCTGCTGATGGTGTTCGTGCTGCTGGTCACCATCAGCCTGAATGTCTACCTGTACGTGCACGTGCCCAAGGGCTTTTTTCCGCAACAGGACACCGGCCAGTTGCTGGGCTTTTTCCGTGTCGACCAGGGCACGTCCTTCCAGGCCACGCTGCCCAAGCTGGAATACATGCGCAAGGTGGTGCAGTCGGATCCCGCGGTACAGAGCATGACGGGCTATGCCGGCGGGCGGGGCGGCAGCAACAGCAGTTTCATGCAGATCCAGCTCAAGCCCTTGGCCGAACGGGGCGTATCTTCGGATGTCGTGATCGACCGCCTGCGCGGCCGCTTGCAGAGCATCCCCGGGGCGCGCATGTTCCTGGTGGCGCAACAGGACATCCGGGTCGGCGGCCGTGCCAGCAGCACGGGTTCCTACGATTACGCGCTCATGGCCGGCGACCTGCAGTTGCTGCGGACGTGGATGCCGAAAGTGCAGCAAGCCCTGGCCGGGCTGCCGGAGCTGGTCGATGTCGATACGGACGTCGAGGACAAAGGGCAGGAAGTCGACCTGGTGATCGATCGCGAGGCCGCCACGCGGTTGGGCGTGGACATGACGGACATCTCGGCCGTGCTGAACAACTCCTTCAGCCAGCGTCAGGTGTCGGTGATGTACGGGCCGCTGAATCAGTACCACGTGGTGATGGGCGTGGACCAGCGCTTCGCGCAGAATGCCGAATCCTTGCAGAAGATCGATGTCATCTCCAACAGCGGCGCGCGCGTGCCGCTGGCGTCCTTCGCCCGCTTCCAGGTCGGCGCCGCGCCCTTGAGCGTGCAGCATCAGGGACTGTTCGTGGCCGACACGATTTCCTTCAGCCTGGCCCCAGGCGTGGCGTTGGGGCAGGCCAGCGCCGCCATCGATGCCGCCGTGGCGCGCATCGGCCTGCCATCCGACCAGATCCAGGCCAGCTTCCAGGGCACGGCGGCCGCCTTGCAGCAGACCCTGTCGCAGCAGCCCTGGTTGATCCTGGCCGCGCTGGTCACGATGTACCTGGTGCTGGGCATGCTGTATGAAAGCTTCGTGCATCCGCTGACGATCCTGTCGACCTTGCCCTCGGCCGGTATCGGCGCGCTACTGGCCTTGCTGCTGGTGCGCATGGAGTTTTCCATCATCGCGTTGATCGGCGTGTTCCTGCTGATCGGCATCGTCAAGAAAAACGCCATCATGATGGTCGACTTCGCCCTGGAGGCGGAACGGCGCCACGGACTGAGCCCGCGCGACGCCATTTTCCAGGCCTGCCTGACACGCTTCCGGCCCATCCTGATGACATCGATGGCGGCCATCTTCGGCGCCCTGCCGTTGGTGCTGGCCACCGGCACCGGTGCGGAGTTCCGCCAGCCGCTGGGCGTCACCATCGTCGGCGGCCTGGTGGTCAGCCAACTGCTCACGCTTTACACCACGCCCGTGATCTACCTGTATCTCGACCGGCTGCGCCACTGGGCGCGACGCCGCCAGGCCGCCCGCGCCGTGGCAACTACTTCCGACTATTCATGATGCGTCCGTCCTCGTTTCCTTCCAACGCGCCTGCGCGGTCGCTGATGCAGTCACCGGCTTATCCGGTTTCGCAGCGGTTCTTACGGTCGCCCGCTGCTTCCCTTCTATCACTGCTGCCGCGGCTGGCCCTGGTGGCCTTGTGCGGCGCACTGAGCGCCTGCACCGTCGGGCCGGACTATGTGCGGCCGGGTCTGGACGTCGGCGCGGCGTTCAAGGAAGCGCAGCAGGGCGCGCCGGGCTGGACCCCGGCCCGGCCGGGCATCGCCACCGATAGCGGCTGGTGGCATGTGTATGCCGATGCCACGCTCGATGGCCTGATGGACCGTCTGAACACGGCCAACCTGGACATCGTCCAGGCCGAAGCCAACTACCGCCAGGCCCAGGCACTGGTGCGCGGGGCACGGTCTTCCTTCTTTCCGACCGTGGGCGCCAACGCTGGTGCCACCCGTTCCGGCAATGGCAGCAGCAGCGGTAGCGGCACCAGTTCGGTGAGCAATGCCTACAGCCTGGGCGGTACGGTCAACTGGGAAGCCGATCTGTGGGGCTCCATCCGCCGCAACGTCGAAGCCAGCCAGGCCAGCGCCCAGGCCAGCGCCGCCGATCTGGCCGGCGCCCGCCTGAGCGCCCAGAGCACGCTGGCGCAGGACTATTTCCAGTTGCGCATCCTGGATGAACAGAAGCGCCTGCTGGAAGAAACCGTCTCGGCGTATGAGCGTTCGCTGACGCTGACGCAGAACCGTTTCAATGTCGGCGTCGCCGGCATGGGCGACGTGTCGGTGGCGCAGACCCAGCTGGAGAACACCCGCGCCAACCTGATCGATCTGGAATGGCAGCGCGGCCAGTACGAACACGCCATCGCGGTGCTGCTGGGCGTGGCGCCGTCCACCTTCGCGCTGCCGGCGCGGAAGTTCACGCAGCAGGTGCCGGACATTCCCGTGGGCCTGCCTTCGCAGTTGCTGGAGCGTCGTCCGGACGTGGCGGGGGCGGAACGCCGTACCGCGCAGGCCAATGCGCAGATCGGCGTGGCCGTGGCGGCCTGGTTCCCCGACCTGACCCTGTCGGCCTCGGGCGGCTTTCGCAGCGGTGAGTTCGCGCAATGGCTGACGGCGCCGGCGCGCTACTGGTCCATCGGTCCCGCCTTGGCCGCGACGCTGTTCGACGGCGGCCTGCGCAATGCGCAGATCGATTCGGCGCGCGCGGCCTACGATGCACAGGCGGCTGCCTATCGCCAGGTGACGCTGGGCGCGCTGCGTGAAGTCGAGGATTACCTGATCCAGCTGCGCGTCATGGCCAATGAGCAGGACGTACAGCGGCGCGCCGTGGAGTCCGCGCGGCGTTCGCTGGTGTACACGCGCAACCAGTACGAACAAGGCCTGATCGACTACCTTAGCGTCGCCACCGTACAGGCCACCGCTTTGTCGACTGAGCGCAACGCGATCAGCCTGCTGGGCAATCGCCTGGTCGCCAGCGTACAACTGGCCGCCGCCCTGGGGGGCGGCTGGGACGGCGATCTGCAGCCCAAGCTGGCGGCGGACAAGCCCTAGGGACAAAAGGGTCCACGCGTACCTTTGCGTATGGCATGCCGCGGCGGCTTGGCGGACAATCGTTCCCTTGATGTCTGCCGTGCGACAAGGAGGCGGTTGCAAGTGCGCATAAATCCGATACCGGGCGTTGACCGCCCCCCCATCTGGTACCGCAGGTGGTTCATCGAGGTGCTGGGCGCCGTGCCCGTGGTGGCCGCGGCGGCCTTCACCGCGGTGCGCTTCTGGCGCTCGCCGGAAGATCGCGTGTTCGCGGACCTGGCATTGGGCGTGGTGGTGTGGGTGTGCCTGTTTTCCGTGCTCAAGATCCAGGCCGCGCGCAGGCAGGACTCCAAGGAAGCGCCGGAGGAAACCCATGACGGCTTGTACGCCGCGGTGTCGGTGGCGCATGCGGCCATCAAGAACCTGATCGAATCGCACAGCGATACCGAGGTCGATCTGCGCGCGACCTTCCATCGCGTGGTGCCTCCCTTGGAGAACCCCCAGGCGCTGCAGCAGATCATTCCTTATATGGGGGATGGCGAGGGCGGCGGCGCGGGCCGCAAGTTCTCCGTCAATACCGGTATCACCGGCCAGGCGGTGCGGAACAAGGAGCCCTACATCATGGAGAGCGTCGCGGTGACTGAGGGCGAGCACAGGGCGGAACTCGTCGCCGACTGGGGTTACACATCCGCTCAGGCCGCGAAGATCAAACCGGGACGTATCACTGCCGCTGCCCTGCCGGTGCTGGACCGAAGTGGACAGCACGTCCTGGGAGTGCTCTACTTGGATTCAAGCGCGCCTCTCATCTTCAGTGAGTCCGAATCGAAGCTGATGCTGATTGCAATCGGCGATGCCGTCGGCGACTACGTGACACGGAGGTATTGAATATATGGACACGCAAGCCAAAAAAGCGATCTACCCCAACCGCTATATCGCGCGTGAGGAAATCGTCTCCAAGCCCGGCGCCAAGATCATCGTTACCCGTTTGCATCTCACTCAGGCTGGGCGTGATGCATTGACGACGGGCAGCACGGGCATTACGACCGGCGTATCGGTGAATGACTCGTTCTTCGGCGCCAGGCGCCGCTACGAACCCGCCTGAAACCCTGTTGCAGGGCCTATGCCGAACGAGCCGGCAAGGACGCAGTAAAAGCCACCCTCGGGTGGCTTTTTACCGAAACACGGCCCGGATCGCCGCCACGCCATGCGCGCCGTGCCGGCGCGCGCTTGCCAGCGTCTCCGGCCCTTGGCCGCCGATGGCATAAGCCGGCAGGCCGGCATCGGCGATGATGGCTTCGAAACCGTCCCAACCCACGCCGGCCTGGCCGGGATGGCTGGCGGTAGCGGCAACGGGGCCGGCAACGATGAAGTCTGCCTCCAATTCGCGCGCCACGGCCACTTGACGGGCGTCATGCGTGGATACCGCCACCTTGGCCTGCGGGCCCAGGGCCGCGCGCAAGGCTTGCGCTGGTCCTGACTCAGCGGCGTGCTCACCGGCACGATCACCGGCACGATCAGCGGCGAGCCCGGCGGCATCGGCGGCGCGCAAATGCACGCCGTCCGCTTCCGTCCACCAGGCCCGCGGGTGCACGCTGTTGACCAGCACCTGCGCACCGGCAGCGCGGCAGCGCTGCAACACCGCCTGCAGCGCCGCATGCAGCGACGCCGCGTCCGCGCCCTCGGGCCAGCCCGGCTCGCGCAATTGCACCAGCCGCAAACCGCCCGCCAAGGCGGCATCCAGGCGTTGCAGGAAGGCGGGCAGGCCCTGCGCCTGGCCGATATTGCTGATGCCGTAGGTATCGGGCAATTGCAGCCAGCGCAGCGGCGGCAACGTGGCCGGTAATACGTCGCCGACTTCCGTGGCGCGGGCGGGATCCACCCAACGCAATTGCTGGTTTTCCACACCGCGCGGCTCGCCTTCCCACTGCGTCACCCGGCAGAACGCCAGGCGTACCGTGGTGTGCGGATAGACGTGGACATAGGTGACCCATGGCGTCGCTTCGGTCACCCGGATACCCAGTTCTTCCTGCAGTTCACGCGCCAGGGCCTGCAGCACGGTTTCGCCCGGCTCCAGCTTGCCGCCGGGCAATTCCCACCAGCCCGACCAGGGTTTGCCTTCGGGGCGCTGGCCCAATAGCAGTTGGCCATCACCACGCAGGATCAGGCCCGCTGCGACATCGAGGATCTTCTCAGCCATGCCGCGCCGCCCAATCGCGGGCGAACTGGAATGCCACGCGGCCCGAACGTGAGCCACGCTCGATGCTCCATTGCAGCGCTTCCGTGCGCGCCGGGGCAACGTGTTCCTCCGGGCAGCCCAGTTCGCGCAGCCAGTGGTAGACGATGTCCAGGTAATCGTCCTGGCGGAAGGGATAGAAGGACAGCCACAGGCCGAAGCGCTCGGACAGCGAGATCTTTTCCTCGACGGTTTCGCCGGGATGGATTTCGCCATCGGGTTGATGCTTGGCCTGCAGGTTCTCGCTCATGTACTCGGGCATGAGATGCCGGCGATTGGACGTCGCGTAGATCAGCACGTTGTCGCCCGATGCGGTCACGGAGCCATCCAGCACTGACTTCAAGGCCTTGTAGCCCGCTTCGCCTTCCTCGAAAGAAAGGTCGTCGCAGAAAACGATGAAGCGTTCCGGCCGCTCGCCGACCAGTTCGACGATATCGGCCAGGTCGCCCAGGTCGGACTTGTCGACTTCGATCAGGCGCAGGCCCTGATCGCCGTAAGCCGCCAGCATGGCCTTGACCAGCGAACTCTTGCCGGTGCCGCGGGCGCCGGTCATCAACACATTGTTGGCCGGCTTCTTGGCGATGAAGTGGCGGGTATTGCGGTCGATGATGTCTTTCTGGCGCTCGATATGCTGCAGGTCGCCCATATCGATGCGGGCGACGTGGCGCACCCCGTCCAGCCAGCCGCGCGATCCGCGCCGGCGCCAGCGGAAGGCGCGGGCCGACCAATCGATGTCCGGCGGCGCCGGCGGCAGATAGGCTTCAAGTTGCGCCAACACCCGCTCGGCGCGCGAGATCAGCGTGGTGAAATCGTTGGTGGTCACTTCGATATCCCGGCTCAGGAACGATAATCGGCGTTGATGGTGACGTATTCGTGCGAGAAGTCGCAGGTGTAGACCGTATCCGTTACCGACCCACGGCCCAGTGCGATACGCACCAGGATCTCCGCCTGCTTCATCACACGCTGGCCGTCTTCCTCACGGTATTCGGGGTTGCGGCCCCCCGCCGTGGCGACCAGCACGTCGTCCAGCCACAGGCGCAGTTTCGCGGTGTCCAGATCATCGATGCCGGCATAGCCGACCGCCGCCAGGATGCGGCCCAGGTTTGGGTCCGACGCGTAGAACGCGGTCTTGACCAGGGGCGAATGGGCCACGGCGTAGGCCACCTTGAGGGCTTCCTCCGTGGTGCCCGCTTCTTCGACGCGGATGGTCATGAACTTGGTGGCGCCTTCGGCATCGCGCACGATCTTCTGCGCCAGTTCGGCGGCGGCGGCCGACAGGGCCTGGTGCAGTTCGGCATAGGCCGCATCGCTGCTGCTGTCGACCTGCAGGCCCGACTGGCCGCTGGCCATGATGATGAAGGAGTCGTTGGTGGACGTGTCGCCGTCGACGGTGATGCGGTTGAACGACACGTCGGCGATCTCGCGCGCCATGCGCTTGAGCAAATCGGGCGCGATGCCGGCGTCGGTCGCCAGGAAACCGAGCATGGTCGCCATATTGGGTCGGATCATGCCGGCGCCTTTGCTGATGCCGGTGAACGTGACCGTCTTGCCGCCGATCTCGCGGCGCACGGAGGCAACCTTGGGCAGCGTGTCGGTGGTCATGATGCCGTGGGCGGCGCTGAACCAGTTGTTGGCGCCCAGGTTGGCGATGGCGGCGGGCAGCCCGGCCACCACGCGGTCGACCGGCAGCGGTTCCAGGATGACACCGGTGGAGAAGGGCAGGATCTGTTCCGCCTGCACGTCGAGCAGCTTCGCCAGCGCAACGCAAGTGTCGTTGCAGCGCTGCAAGCCGTCGGCGCCGGTGCCGGCGTTGGCATTGCCGGTGTTGATCACCAGGGCGGCGATTTGCGTGCCTGCCGCCAGATGCGCTTCGCACACCTGCACCGGCGCCGCGCGGAAGCGGTTGCGGGTGAAGACGCCCGCCACGCTGGTGCCCGGCGCCAGGCGGAATACCGTCAGATCGCGTCGCCCGGCCTTACGGATACCGGCTTCGGTAATGCCGATTTCGATGCCGGGAACGGGGAAAATGTCGGATTCCGGGGGGATTTGCAGGTTGACGGCCATGTCGCTAGTCTCGAGTTGGCGGGCCGCGCGCGGCGGTCCGGCTGTCACAGGGAAACGCCTATTATCCCAGTGTTTTGCGACTGGCATCGTCGCGGGCTACGCCCGCGGTATCGCGCAAGGCATACGGCACGGCGTCGGCCGGGCGCGCGGGGCTGGCTTCAGGGCGTGAGCCCGATCGACGCATAGTCCAGTACGCCGGCGGCGCGGTTGGTCAGTACGGAGCGCACTTTGCCGTCCGGCGCCTGCAGCACGGAATTGCCGGCGGCCACCTCCTGCCCACCCTCACGCTTGGCCGAGCGGCCGCGTGAAGGGCTGAAGATCAGATCGCCCGGCAGCGCCCCCACCAGCGTGGGGCTTGCTGTCGCCACCCGGGTGCCGGGCGGGTAGGTCATGGGTCCCAGGGTCAAGGGCTGGGCCAGGGCGCCTTCGAAAGACTGCAACTGGCGCTTCATGTCCAGGCGCAGCTCCACCTTGATCATGGGCAGGCCCTGCACCTGCATTGCTTCGCTGCCGTCCGTGCGCAACAGCCAGCCCTCGGCCAGGCGCGGGTCGCTCGCGGCCGTGGTGCCGCTGCGCAGGCTGGCCCAGGTGCCGGCGGGAATCGCCTGCTTATCGATCTGATTGCCTGCCGCCAGATGGCAGCTGCTGAAATGCAGCTTGCCGTCGGCGGCCGCCACGCGAAATTCGACCATATGCCCATGGCTGCAACGCCAACCGCTGATGTCCTGATCCTGGGCAATGTTCGCGGAGGCGCCGATGACCGTGGCGGCGGCACCGTCGCCCCGCACGTAGCGGCGCAATTGATCGATGCGGGCCCCGTCCAGGGTCACGGCGGCAGGGAAGCGCGCCAGCTCGAAGCCGGGCAGTTGCCCGGGGGTCTTCAACACCAGGCGCGTGTTGGCGGGCATGGCGATCCCGCCCAGCTCGGTCTCGTGCTCCAGTACCACGGTGCGGCGCGCCAGATCCGCCGCCGCCGCGCGCGCGGCCAGCCAGCGCTGTCCCTGGCCCGCCGGGAAAATGGCGCCCACCAGGGCCAGGATCCCCATGGCGAGCAGGCATTTACGGGGATGTTCGCGTACGCGCAGGCGTGCCGCGGGAGTGGTACAGAGTATGGCGATCCAGGTCAGCAGCGTGGCAAGACATATCAGCGATGCCACCAGCATCGGATAGAAGTTGCCGCCGGGCAGCGCGACCGGAATCATCGGAAGGTGCGAATAAGTCGGTTGGGTGAACAGTCCGCGACGCAAGCGGGCCACGAACAGCAGTGTAAGCGTTCCGGGCGTTGTGCAGTGATCTGGCCACACAGTATGCGTGCCATCGCCTGAAATACAAAAGTTTCATTTTGAAATATTTTTGTCCTCAGCCTTCTGCCCTAGGGCTGTTTCCCTGCAGCGTGCGTAATTTTTGATCTGAGGCAGATTTTCACCTGCTTTTCAAGTGGTATTTCGGCCGGGAGCCTTCTACACTATGCGCTTTTATGACAATGTGTGTTCGCACTATTAACAGTGCCAAGGACATAGATTGTCGTATATAAGACATTTAGGTCAGTTTTTGTAACTGGCGCGACGGTGGCGCATGGGGGAAGCTGGGCACCCCGTAACGGCGCGAGGGGAATTTCCACAATGGCGAAGTTGGGGTTGCGGGCGAAGTCTCTGCTCGCGCTGGTATTGGCATGTCTCTTGGCGCTCATCCCCACGGTGTTCCTGGGATGGCATGCCATGGAACAGGTGCGCGAGCATTTCGGCCGCGCCTATGCGGACAATTTCGCCCTGTTGAGCCGTCAGCGCATCCTGGCGCCGGTGTCGCGCGAACTGGCGCTGTCGCAACGCCTGGCGTATTCCGAAGTGACGCGGCAATGGCTGCAGGCCGAAGACGATCCGGCCAAGCGCGCCATGTTTTTCCGCGAAGCCGAGGGTTACCGCCGCGACTTCCGTTCGCATGCGTATTTCCTGATCGTCGCCAATAGCGGCAACTATTACTTCAACGACGACGACAAAGCGTTTTCGGATCAGCCGCGCTACACGCTGAATCCGGCCGATCCCAATGACAACTGGTTCTACAGCAGCGTCAAGTCCGATGCGGCGTACAACATCAACGTCAATCCGGATGCCAAGCTGCAAGTGACGCGTGTGTGGTTCAACATCATCGTGCGCGACGCCGGCAAGCCGGTGGCCATCACGGGCGCCAGCCTGGACCTGAGCGATTTCCTGCGCGAATTCGTCGGCAGCGGCGAACCCGGCGTAACGCCCATGATCATCGATGAACAGGGTGCCATCCAGGCCCATCCTGATCCGTCTCGCATCGCCTACAACTCCGGCGCCGGCAATGCCGACGACAACGCCAAGGTCTACAGCATGATCGGCGACGCCGACGGCAAGGCGTCGTTGCAGCAGGCCATGGCCACCGCACGCGCCCAGCCGGCCCAGGCGCACACGCTGTGGCTGCGCCTGCAAGGCAAGCGCCAACTGGTGTCGGTGGCCTATGTGCCGGAATTGCATTGGTACGTGCTGGGCGCGGTCGACCTGCATGCGGCGCGGGTCGTCGACATGACCTGGGTATGGCCCGCGCTGGTGGCCCTGCTGCTGCTGGTGGGGGGCCTGTTGCTGGTCTTCGGGGTCGCCGTCAACCGCTTGGTGCTGCGGCCCATCCGCAATCTGCAGCAATCGGCCCGGGCCATTGCCGACGGCCGTTACGACGTGACGCTGCCGGCCGGCGGCGCCGACGAAGTGGGCGATCTCAGCCGTGCCTTCGGCGTCATGGCGGCGAAGGTGCGCAGCCACACCGCGGAGCTGGAAAACAAGGTGCGCGAGCGCACCGTGGAACTCGAGGCCGCCAACCGCGCGATGGCCGCCGTCAACAAGAAGCTGGGCGATTCCATCGACTACGCCAGCCTCATCCAGCAGGCCATCCTGCCGGACCGCCAGATGGCGCACTCGCTGGGCCTGCGCCACTTCGTGATGTGGAAGCCGCGTGACGTCGTGGGCGGTGATTTCTACGTGTTCCGCGCCGATGGCGACAACTTCCTGCTGGGTGTGATGGACTGCGCCGGGCACGGGGTGCCGGGCGCGCTGATGACGATGCTGGTGCGTGCCGCGGTGGACGTGGCGCTGGCGGAGGTCGGCCCGGCCGATCCGGCCGCCGTGCTGACGCGCACGGACGCGGCGATCCGGGCGATGTTACGTGACGCCCAGTTCCCCGATACCGTGGCTACCAACACCGACGCCGGTCTGGTTTATATTGACCGCTCGCGTGGCCGGCTGCTGTTCGCCGGCGCCAAGATTTCCCTGTACGAAAGCAATGGCGATGACTGCCGCGAACACAAGGGTGCCCGCCGTGCCCTGGGTGAAAAGCGCCAGGGCGAGTATGCCAATGTCGAGTTGCCTTTGACGCAAGGTTCGAGTTTTTACCTGACCACCGATGGTTTCCTCGATCAGGCGGGCGGCGAGCTGGGATATGGCTTCGGTGGCACTCGTTTCGCGGAAATGCTGCGGCAGAATGCCCGCTTGCCACTGGCGGAGCAAAGCGACGCTTTCGAGCGGGCCCTGGCCGAGTATCGCGGTAACCTGCCCCAACGCGACGACATTACGATATTGTCTTTCCGGTTCGAATAACGCATAACTTCAGTCACGGATCTCTTATGAATGCCTCGGACCTCTACGCGCTGCGCGAGCGATTCAACCAGGACCGCACCTTGCTGTGCTTCAACGGTCCGATTTCGCGCAGCCTGATCGAGGAAATCGGCAATGCGCTGAAAAATTACCTCGAGATCGATCAGGCTCGTCCGGCCGAAGCCATGGATGTCTTTTCCGCGTACATTGAAATGACGCAGAACATCCGCAACTACGCCTTGGAGAAAGGCTATGGCGAAGCCGATGCCGCGGCTACCGTCGTCATCGCGCGCGATCCGGAAGGACGCTATACGGTGACGGTGGGCAACCGCGTGGAATTGGCCGATGGCGAACGGCTGGTGCAGCGCGTCGCGGAACTCGCGACGATGGACAAAGCCCAATTGAAGGCCATCTACAAGACGCAGTTGCGCCAGCCGCGTGACCCGTCCGCCACCACTGGCGCCGGCCTGGGATTGATCGATCTGGCGCGGCGGGCGACCGCCGGCATCGAAGCCACCTTGAGCCCGCATGGCGACGGCCGCGGATTTTTCAGCCTGAGCGTTGTCATCTGATTCGTACCGGCTACTCTCAAAGACCACCCACATGAATGATTTGAATATCCCCGCCACGCAGTCGACGCCCGCCATCGAATCGGACGCTTCCCGCGGTGTGCTCGTCTTGCGTGGAGACTCCTATCCGGAGAATTCCTTCGAGCTGTTCGGCCCCGTCATCAAGTGGGTCGACGACTATCTCGCCGCCAGCCAGGCACCCCTGGCGTTGTCGCTCGAACTGCAATATTTGAATACCAGTAGCGTCAAGGCCGTGATGGACATCTTCGACTTGCTGGAAGCGGCCCATGGCGAAGACCGGCAGGTTTCGGTCACCTGGTATTACGACGCCCGCAATGAGCGCGTCGGCGAACTGGCCGAAGAATTCAAGGAAGACTGCACCTTCCCCTTTGATGTCGTAAGCCGGTGATGAAGAAACGCTACCAGGATCTCGAACGGCGGATACAAATCCTCTTGGCCGATCCGGCCTATGAGGAGCATCCGCTGCGCGAGGCCCTGGCCGATCTCTGGCAGCATACGAACGACCAGCTCGACCGCCTGGAACGGATCTCGTATCTGTCCGATGCCTTCCAGTCGATGGCGCGCCAGCGTGAGCGCGGCCTGGTCGATCGCTATGACCGCGAACTGCGCCGATTGGCCAAGATCGTGCGCATTTCCGACGGCTACCAGGAATTGATGCGCGGCATGAATGCCTCGCTGAAAGAGTCATCCAGCCGCGATCCGCTGACCAATCTGCTGAACCGGCGCGCCTTGATGGAGCGCCTGAAGGACCTGGCCGATCCGTCCGTCGAAGGTGCCGACGGTTTCGTGGTGGCGATGCTGGACGTCGACCATTTCAAGCGCATCAATGACCGTTATGGCCACGAGGCGGGCGACCGCGCGTTGATCGTGCTGGCGGAAATCATGCGCACCAGCGTGCGCGATACGGACGATGTGGCGCGCTGGGGGGGCGAGGAATTCCTGGTGCTGTTGCCCGGCGTCAAGCTGAGCGAGGGCGAAGCCATCATCGACCGCATGCTGGACGCGGTACGGCGCAAGACGCTGGAAATGGATGGCGAGGAGTTGACCCTGACCGTCAGCGTCGGCATGGCGCGCTATCAGCACGGCGAAAATATTTCCACCGTACTGAGCCGCGCGGACCGCGCACTGTATCTGGCCAAGCAGGCCGGCCGCGACCGCGTCGCGCTGGAAACCGAAAATTAAAAAGGCACCCGGTGGGGTGCCTTGGCCTATTTTCCCTGCGGCGAGTGCCTTGCTCTGTCGCCACCGGGCCAAGTGCCCTGATCCTTCCCGCCTTATTTCTTCTTTTCGCTCATTTCTTTGAACACCGTTTCGGCGATGTTCAGCGTCTCGTCGATGACGGCGTCATCGTGCGTGGCCGATACGAAGCCCGCTTCGAATGCCGAAGGCGCGAAGTGCACGCCGCGGCCCAGCATGGCGTGGAAGAAATGCTTGAAGGCGTCGACATCAGCCGCCGACACTTCGGCCAGGGATGTCGGCACCTGGGCGGAGAAGTACAGCCCGAACATGCCGCCAATGGCGTCGGCGCTGAAGTCCAGGCCGGCGGCACGGGCGCGCTGCTGCAGGCCATCGGCCAATTTGCGCGTTTGCGTCGTCAACTTCTCGTAAAACCCGGGCGCGGCGATCAGTCGCATCGTCGCCAGCCCCGCGGCCACCGCCACCGGATTACCCGACAGCGTACCGGCCTGATAAACGCCGCCCAAGGGCGCGATATGGCGCATGACTTCCGCGCTGCCGCCGAAGGCGCCCACCGGCATGCCGCCGCCGATCACCTTGGCCAGCGTGGTGATGTCGGGCTTGATGCCGGTCAGCCCCTGCACGCCTTGCGGACCGACGCGGAAACCCGTCATCACTTCATCGAAAATCAATAGCGCGCCGTGCTGCGTGCAGATCTCGCGCAGCCCTTCCAGGAAGCCGGCGCGCGGCTTCACCAGGTTCATGTTGCCGGCCACGGGTTCGACGATGATGCAGGCGATATCCTGCTTGTATTGGTCGAAGGCAGCCTGCACGCCGTCCAGGTCGTTGTAGTCCAGCACGACAGTGTGTTCGACGAATTCCGCCGGCACACCCGCCGAAGTGGGATTGCCGAAGGTCAGCAGGCCGGATCCGGCCTTCACCAGCAGGCTGTCGGCGTGGCCGTGGTAGCAGCCTTCGAACTTGATGATCTTTTTACGGCCGGTGGCGCCGCGTGCCAGACGGATGGCCGTCATGGTGGCTTCGGTGCCGGAGCTGACCAGGCGCACTTGTTCCAGGGATGGCAAGCGTTGGATCAACAGCTCGGCCAGTTCGATTTCCGCCTCGGTGGGCGCGCCGAAGGACAGGCCATGTACCGCGGCTTCCTGCACCGCGCGCACCACTTCCGGATGTGCGTGGCCCAGGATGGCGGGACCCCAGGAGCCGACGTAATCGATGTACCGCGTGCCTTCCGCGTCCCACACATAGGGGCCGACGGCGCGTGCGATGAAGCGCGGCGTGCCGCCGACGGAGCGGAAAGCGCGCACCGGCGAGTTGACGCCGCCGGGGATGCTGCGGGAGGCGCGTTCGAAAAGTTCGGCGTTGGTGGACATGACGATAAATCTCGCTATAGACAACGGGGCAACAGGGGCAACGGCACGTGGGTACAACGGAGGCCGCGGGAGACAAACGGGCCGGCAGCGGCCGCGGTGGCAAAGTGGCGGATCTCTCGGCGCGATTGCGCCGCCATCCTTTCTAGGGACGCGGCCTGCCCTTGGGCAGGAAGGGCTGCGCGTAGGCGGCGGCGGTGGCCGCGACGTCGCCGGCTTCGAACAGGCCGCTGACCGCTGCAATGGCATCGGCGCCGGCCTGCGCCAGCAGCGGGGCGTTGGCCGGCGTGATACCGCCGATGGCGACCACGGCGGGACGCGGCGCGGCTTGTTCTTCGGTCAAGGCGCGCGCTTCCGTCAGCAATTCCAGGGGCGCCCGCACGGCCTGCGGCTTGGTGGAAGAGGGAAAGACCGCCCCGAAGGCGATGTAGTCGGCACCCGCGGCAAGCAGATCGCGGCCACGCTGGATGTCGTTGTAGCAGGAAGCGCCGATGATCAGGTCCGGCGCCTGCGCCCGCACCTGGGCGACAGCCGCGTCATCGCGGCCGACGTGCACGCCGTCGGCACCGATCTCCAGCGCCAGCTCCCAGTGGTCGTTGATCAGGAAGATGACACCCAGTTCGCGGCACAAGGGCGCCAAGGCCAAGGCCTGCTCCCGCCGCTGCGCGGCCGGGATGTCCTTGCGTCGCAGTTGCAGCGCGCGCATGCCGCCGGCGGCCGCTTGCTGGACCGCGCGCAGCAGGCGCGCGGTGTCATCCCATTCCGGCGTCACGCCGTACAGGCCACTGGGGAAGCGTTGGGCTTTCATCAGGGCACTCTCCGGTCGGCAATGCGCCGGCCCATGCCGGGCAGGAAGCTGGCGGCCACGGCCGCGTCGGCCAGGGCCAGGGATTTTTCCACGGCTGCGGGCACTTCCATGCCTTGGGCCAGGCAGGCCGCCAACGTCGTGGCCAACAGGCCGCCGCTGTCGCTGCTGCGGTCGGGCGGCGCCTGCCACGGCCAATTGGTGGTGGTGCCTTCCGGGCCGACCAGCAGATTGACGGCGTGGCCGGGCCGCAGCGGCGAGCCCAAAGCAAGTACCCACTTTGCCCCGGCGCCCACCATGGCGTGGGCCGCCGAGGTGGCTTCGCCGATTTCCAGGGTACCGTCGCTGAGCCACTGCGCCAGCCGGGCGTGTTCGACGACCACCACGTCGGCCTGCGGCAGTACCAGCTCCAGCGTGGCGGCCAGCAGATCGTCGGCATCATCCTGCGCGGCGGCGTCGGCCGGCAGCGGGGTGCGGTGGCCAAGGTGCAGGACCAAGGGCACCTGGCTGTAATCGGCGGCGATCTGCGCGACCGCGCTGGCGCACTCGGCGCTGTACAAGCCGCCCACCTTGATGGCCTGCACCGGCATGTCCTCCAACAGGCAGCGGGCCTGGTCGTCGAGCAATTCCGGCGAAATCGAATGGACTTCTTCCATGACCGCCGTGTCCTGCACGGTAATTGCGGTGATGGCGGCCAGGCCATGGCAGCCCATGCGAGCGCAGGTCACGGCGTCAGCCGGCAAACCGTCGGATCCAGTGGGATCGGCGGGGCCAAATATGAGAACGATGGGAGGGGTTGCGGCAGTCACGTGTACAGCGAATCAAAATGACAGGTCTGATTTTTTGTGCTGAGTCAGACTAATGCCTATTGGGTTTCGGTAAGATCGACCCCATTCTAATGGATCGCGCTACCCGTGTTGCCGATGTCCCCGGGAAAATGGGGACTTGGACGGTGGGGCGTGACCGAAAACGATTTGGAAGCTTGAGAGAACTATGAGAACCTGGATGTGTTTGATCTGCGGATGGGTCTACGACGAAGCCACCGGCGTCCCCGAAGAGGGTATCGCGGCGGGCACGCGCTGGGAAGACGTCCCGCCCAACTGGGTCTGTCCTGAATGCGGCGCGCGCAAGGAAGATTTCGAGTTGATGGAAATTTGACAGGGCGTCCGCGTCGCGCCGCTCTCGTAGCCTGTCGCGCGATTGCGCGGCGCGCCACCCTTTAGGAATACTCCATGACCGACGAAAGCCACTCCGATGTACCCGGCGAATCCCCGTCCGTCGATTTTTCCAACCAGTTCCTGATGGCCATGCCCAATATGGTCGAAGGCAGCCTGGCGGGTTCCGTCATTTATATTTGCGAGCACACGACCAAGGGTGCGCTGGGCCTGGTGATCAACCGTCCCACCGACCTTACCCTGGGGACGCTGTTCGAGCGCATCGAACTGGATCTGGAGATCGCGCCCGTCAAGGCGACGCCCGTGTTCTTCGGCGGGCCCGTGCAGACCGACCGGGGTTTCGTCCTGCATATGCCGCCGGGCGACTACAACTCCAGCATCAAGCTGGGCGGCCTGGCCTTGACCACGTCGCGCGACGTACTGCAGGCAGTGGCCGAAGGCAATGGTCCGCAGCAGATGCTCGTCACCCTGGGCTATGCCGGCTGGGGCGCCGGCCAGCTGGAAAGCGAAATGGCGCGCAACGCCTGGCTCAACGTGTCGGCCGACCCCCACATCATTTTCGACGTGCCTCCGGAAGATCGCTATCCCGCGGCGCTCAAGCTGTTGGGCATCGATCCCGTCATGCTGGCGGGCGATGCCGGCCATGCCTGACGAGACCCTGCTGGCGTTCGATTACGGCATCAAGAAAATCGGCATCGCCATCGGCAACACGCTGACGCGGCAGGCCCGGCCCCTGGAAATTCTCTATGGCGAGGCGCTGGCGCCGCGCTTCGCCCGTATCGAGGCGCTGCTGCGCGAATGGCAGCCGCAACGCGTGGTGGTGGGGCTGGCGCTGACGGCGGATGGGGGCGAGCAGGAGGCCTCCGCGCGGTGCCGCCGCTTCGCCAACCGGCTGCATGGCCGTTTCGGCGTGACGGTGGAGCTGGTCGATGAGCGCGGGTCCAGCATGCAGGCGCAGGCGCTACTGGGCACGCATGCCGACGACGATGCCATGGCGGCCGCGGTGATTCTTCAGCGCTACCTGGATGCGTTGCCCGATTGATGACGCTGGGTCGTGTTATGGTTGCGCCCGGCGAGCCGCCGGCTCGGCCGCTCCATTCTCGTCTGATCCACCCATGACTGTTCTGGACTTCGGCTGTCCATATCCATCTCTTGCTCACGACCGGCAGGCGCCGCGCGTCTTGCGCCGGAAGGCTGCCCGGCGGGGTCTTCAACCGGGTTTGCAACGGGGTCTGCAACCATGACGCTGCGGTTGTTGCGATTCATCCCTCGCTGTGCGGTGGTGATTCTGCTGGTCCTGCTGGGCCTGCTGCTGGTGGGGGCGGTGTACCCCTTCATCGGTACCAAAGGACGGGCCCTGCTCAATCGCACCTGGTCGCGCTGTCTCATGCGTATCAGCGGCGTGCGCGTGCTGGTGCGCGGTACGCCCCGGATGCGCGAGGCCGTGCTGCTCGTGGGCAATCACGTGTCTTGGATCGACATTTTCGTGATCAATGCCGTGCGTCCCACCGCCTTCGTGGCCAAGTCGGAAATCCGTCGCTGGCCGGTAGTGGGCTGGCTGGTGGCCGGTGCCGGCACCTTGTTCATTCAGCGTGGCCAGCGGCACGCGGTGCAGACGGTGGGGGCGGCCATGCAGCGCCGCTTCTCGCAGGGCGAGGCGGTCGGCCTGTTTCCCGAAGGCACCACCACCGAAGGCTATGACCTGCTGCCCTTCCATGCCAGCCTGTTCGAGCCCGCGCGTCAAGCCGGCGTGACGATACAGCCGCTGGCCTTGCGCTTCATGCGCAACGGCAAGCGGGACCATTACGCGTCCTTCACTGGGGATGAGTCCCTGGTCGCCAATCTATGGCGCGTGTTGGGTGAGCGGGGCCTGGCCGTGGAAGCGGTGTTTCTGCCGCCGTTGGCGCAGACCGATCCCGATGGGACGCCTGTGTCGCGCCTGGAGTTGTCGCGCCGCGCACGCGAAGGCATACGCTCGCATCTGCTCTGAGCGCTATTCAGCCGTCGGAAGCAGGGTCCAGGCCCTGGCCGCAGGCCACCTGCACCAGCTTGCGGTCCCGCATGCGCAACGCGGTCAGCTTGCCGCCCCAGACGCAGCCGGTGTCCAGGCAGATCACGTCCTTGCGCAGCAAAAGGCCCAGCGTCGACCAGTGGCCAAATACCACCGTGACGTTGCTGGTAGCGCGATTAGGCACATCGAACCACGGAATCAGCCCGGGCGGCCATGCGCCGGGCGCGACCTTGGTGGCGAATTCCATACGGCCCGACAGCGTGCACAGCCGCATGCGCGTCAAGGCGTTGATGATGACGCGTATGCGTTTGCCGCCGCGGTACTGGTCGTCCCAGCGCGCGGGCTGGTTGCCGTACATTTTCTGCAGCGCGCGTTGCCAGTTGGGGCCGCGCAGGGCGTCCTGCACTTCGCTGGCCAGCGCCAGCGTCTTGGCCACGTCCCATTTTGCCAGCGTGCCGGCATGCACCATCAGATGGTCGTGCGCGAAATGGGCCAGCGGCCGGTGGCGCACCCAGTCGATCAGGCGCTTGGCATCGGGCGCCGACAGGATGTCGTCGATGGTGTCCGACTTGCCCGGTTTGCGCACGCCCGCCGCCGCTGCCAGCAGATGCAGGTCATGATTGCCCAGCACGGCCACGGCGCGTTCTTCCAGCTCCATCACGCGGCGCAAGGTCGCCAGCGACTTGGGGCCGCGGTTGATCAGGTCGCCCGCGAACCAGAACCGTGCTTGCGGGTCTTCCTTGAGCGCAGGTTGCGCGAGCAACTGGTCCAGCGGCTCGCAGCATCCCTGCAAGTCGCCGATCATCCATATGTCGTGGCCCTTCATACCGGCGACTTGCTCCAGGGCGCTCGTTGCGCGAAGTTGCGCGAGATCGCATGCCGGTACTCCATCATCGTCAGCGCGCCAAAGGCGAGCAGCAGGGCGATGGCATTAGGCCCAAGCGCGGTTAGCCATGGCGGCCAATGGCTGAGCATGCCGACGTTGAGCGCCAGCTGGTTGCACATGAAGAAGGCCACGCCAACCAGGATGCCGATGAAGACCTTGGCGCCCACGCCGCCCCGCCGCGTCTGCATGAAGGCCACCGGCGCGGCAATGGTCATCATCACCAGCAGGGTGAAGGGGTAGACCGCCTTGCGCCACAACGCGACGACCTGGCGGTCGTATTGCAGGTTGTTATGGCGCAGATAATCGATGTAATCGAGCAATGTCACCACCGACATCCGTTCCGGCGTCAGCACGCGTGCCAGCAGCCGCTCCGGCGTCAGCGTCGTGTCCAGGACGCGGCGCGGCATCTTGATGACCTGCAGAATCGCGTCCTTGGGCGGATCGGCCTTGTCCAGGGCATCCACCGCATCGGGCGCGATGCGGTTCTCCACGACGTTTTCCATGACCAGGTCGCCATTGGAGAACACACCGCGGTCCGCCTTGGACAGGGCGATCAGCTCCTGGTCCTTGCGGAATTCGTAGAGGGTGATGCCGCCCACCGCGCCACTGCCGCCCAGCGTCAGGATGTTGATGGTGCGGCTGCCACCGTCCTTGGTCGGTTCCTTGAACCAGTAGCCGCTTTCGAGCCGGCCGTTGCCGGCCTTGCCGCGGTAGGTCAGGTTGGCCTCGCCGCCCTTGATCTCGGCGGCCGGAGTCACCCATTCCGACAGCATGGTGGCGCCGATGACCGCGGGAATGGTGACGATCCACAACATGCCCAGCAGGCGCATGCCGCTCACGCCCGAAACGCGCAGGATGACCAGCTCGTTGCGCTGGGCCAGGCCCGCCAGGGCAAGAATGGCGCCGATCAGCAGGCCGATCGGCAGCAGGTCGTACAGCCGCGTGGGCAGCGCCAGCGCCTGGATGTAGAACAGGGCCCAGATGGTGAACTTGCCGCCCAGGTTGTCCAGATCGTCCACCAAGGCGAAGAACGTGAACAGGCCTATCAGCGCCAGCAGCACCACGGTGCAGGAGCGGTAGATTTCACGAGCCAGGTAACGGCGGGCGGTGCGCATCGGAAAAGGGTATCGCGGGAAAAATCTCAAGCGACGACCGGCAAGAATGCCCGGATCGCCAAACGGGGAAGCTTAACAAATATGCGGCTCTTCTGCGCCGGCCATCGTAGCATCGAGGCGACGCTGCGCTCAGCGCGCGCATGTAAGCAAAACGTCCAGGCAAAACGTCGCAAGCAAAACGTCGCAAGCAAAACGTCCATGATCTACATGAATGGCCGCGGTGGCCCGTCACGGTATCTCCGCTTGCGGTATCCGGCGTTGCAGGATGCCCGTACGGGAGTTCAAGTAGGTGGTGCCGCGATGCTTGTCGTAATAACGCGGATTGGGCAGCATGGCCGCCAGGCGTGCCGCCTGGGCCGGGCTCAAACGCGCGGCGCTGACGTTGAAGTAGTGCTGGGACGCGGCCTCGGCGCCAAAGATGCCCACACCCCATTCGGCAACGTTCAGATAGAGTTCCAGGATGCGCTGCTTGGTCATGACCCACTCGATCATGAACGTCAGGATCAGCTCCTGGCCCTTGCGTAAATAAGTGCGCGATCCGGATAGAAACAAATTTTTCGCCAATTGCTGCGTGATGGTCGATCCGCCGCGCATCTTGGCGCGTCCCTCTTCAGCCTGTTTCTGGTTGTATTCCCAGGCTTTGCGCATGGCTTCCCATTCGATGCCGTCGTGTTCGACGAAATTGGAATCCTCCGCCCCGATCACCGCGCGCTTCAGGTTGTTGCTGATCTGGCCATAGTCGGCCCAGGTGAACTTGAGCTGCGCGCGTGGATTGTCCTCGCGCAGCTCGGCCAATTGTTCGCGCATCACGGAGCTGCTGGCCGGATTGCGATGGGCGTACCAGACCACCATGCAGAACAACCACAGCTCGTACAGGATGGCGAGACACAGCAGGGCCATCAAGGTGGCCAGGATGATGCGTTTGACGGTCCAGTGGCCGCCGGCGGAGCGACTCGTCGCCATGCTGCCGTTCAGTGCGCCGGCGCGGCCAGGGCCGCGCGCAGCGTTTGCAGCACCGGCTCCGGATCCGGTCTGGCCTGATGCCAGATGTAGAAGCTTTCGGCCGCCTGGCCCACCAGCATCCCCAAGCCGTCGGCGCAGTGCGCGGCCCCGTCGGCCTTGGCCTGCCGCATGAACGCGGTGGGCTGGGCGCCGTACATCATGTCATAGGCCAGCGCGCCAGGGGCATAGAGTCCGGCGGGCAGATCGGGCGGCGCGTCCGCCAGGCTGCTGGAGGTGGCGTTGACCACCACGTCCCAAGGGCCGCCCAGCGCGGCTTCGTCCAGGCCGCCGGCGCTCATCGCCGGGCTGCTGGCGCCGCTGGCGCGCAGCCAGTCGCCGGCTAGGTCGCGCGCGCGGTCGGCGTTGCGGTTGACGATGTGCAGGCGCGCGCAGCCGGCTTGCGCCAGGGGCTGCAGCACGCCACGCGCGGCACCGCCGGCGCCCAGCAGCAGCAGACGCGCGCCTTGCAGGTCCACGCCCAGGCGGCGTAGATCCTGCACCAGGCCGACCCCGTCGGTATTGCAGCCGTGCAGCGCGCCGTCGCGCTGCCACAGCGTGTTGACCGCGCCGGCCAGCCGGGCGCGCTCGCTCAGATTGGCCTGCGCCAGTTGCCAGGCTTCCTGCTTGAAGGGCACCGTAACATTCAGGCCGCTGCCACCTTGTTCGAAGAAATCGCGCACCGTCGCAGTGAAGGCGTCCAGCGGGGCCGGCAGCAGGCCGTAGTGCAGGTCGATGCCGGTCTGCCGCGCGAACAGGGCGTGGATTTGCGGCGAACGGCTGTGGGCGACCGGGTTGCCGATGACGGCATAGCGAGGCCTGCCGGCGGACTGGTCCGAGGACCGATCCGCGTTCTGGTTCTGGCCCTGGCCGGATTGGGAAGAAGAAACGGTCATGGCGCGTGGGTTTCCAGGGTGTCGTTGACGAAATTCCAGGTCCGGGTGATGGCCAGGACGTCGGTATCGCGGGCAATCTCGGGCGGGAACGGCGGGAAGGGCGCGGACATCTGCACGATGCGGCGCGCCGCCTGGTTCAGCACCGCCTGCGGCGAGGGGCTGTCGATTTCGACATCCGCCACGCTGCCGTCGGCGCGTACGTAGACGGTCATGCGCAGCGAGCCATAGACCTTGCCGCGCGCTTCGTCCGGATAGTACTGGGTGCCGATGGTTTCGACCCGGTTGCGCCATGCATCCAGGTAGGGCGCGAAGCGCGAGGCCTCGGCGGCCGGTGCCACGAAGGCGCGGCGCGGCTTCTTGTTATAGGCCTGTACGCGCTGCGACAAAGCCGCCACCTGGGCGTTCTGCAGCACGCTGTCCTGGTCGGCATCGTCCTTGCCGGGTTCGGCGGCGCGCGGTGTCGGTTCGCCCTGCTGGTGGGCGCGGCCGGCCTGGGTGAGCGCCATCAATTGGGTCAGCAGTTGTTGCTGTTCAGCCTCCAGCTCCGTCTGCCGTCTGTGCATGGCGTCCAGCACGATGGCGTTGGGCGCGTCGCCCGACTGCGGCAGCGGCGACTGCGCCATGCCTTTCTCGGCGTCGCCGCCCCCTTCGACATTGGCCTGGGCACGCGCCTCGGCCTTGGCGGGGGCGTTTTCCGTCCGCGTATTGACCAGGATGACTTCCAGCGACTCCGCCGGCGGATGCGGCGTGCGCGGTGGCGCGAAGCGCAGTGCCAGCACCACGGCGTGGATGAACAGGGAGATCACCAACCCGATCCACAGGTAGTGCTGCGCGCGCGCGCTCAGCCAGCGCGCGGATCGGGTCAGGGAGGAGGAAGGCAGAGTCTGTTGCACGCGGGCATTTTAGGCCCGTTTCGGGGATTGCCCAGCGGGCAGCCTCAAGTTACCCCCGATTGGTGTCCCATTTGGTGTCCCATTTGGTGCCCCATTTGGTGCCACATTCGGTGCCCCCCTTCGGGACCCGGTCCTCCATTCCCCCCTGCGCCCTCATCACCCTGGCCCAGCGGCGCACTCATCCTTTTGCCGCCAGCGGAAATATCCAGACCTGCGAGGCCGGCAACGCCAGGCGGCAGCTGCCGGCGGCGCGGCTTTCCTGGCCGTAAGCGCGCAGCGCCATGGCGTTGACGGATTCCTCGCCCGGCGTCCGGAACAAGTACTCCCATTTATCGCCAAGGTACATGCCGGTCATCAATTGCATGTCCAGGTGATTGCCCTCCGGATCGTCGGCCAGGCGGACCTGCTCCACCCGGATGACCGCGGTGGCCTCCTGGCCGACGCTCAAGCCTTCGGCGGCCTGGCCCCACAATTGCCAACCGGCGCCTTCGATGCGCGCCTTGCCGTCGCGAACCTCGGCGACGCGGCCGTTCATGCGATTGTTGCTGCCCATGAACTCGGCGCAGAACAGGGTCCGCGGCGAACCATACATCTGCTGCGGCGTGCCCTGCTGTTCGATGCGGCCATTGTTCAGCAGCAGGATGCGGTCGGAAATCGCTAGCGCCTCGCTCTGGTCGTGGGTCACCATCAAGGCTGACAAGCCCAGCCGCACGATCAGTTCACGCAGGAATGCGCGGGCTTCTTCGCGCAACTTCGCGTCCAGATTCGACAGCGGCTCGTCCAGCAGGATGACCGGCGGGTTATAGACCAAGGCCCGCCCGATGGCCACGCGCTGTTGCTGGCCGCCCGACAATTGATGCGGATGGCGTGCCGCCAGATGGCCCAGTCCCAACTGGTCCAGCACCTCCTGCACGCGCTGGCGCGTTTCCGCGGCCGGCGTGCGGCGCAGTTGCAAGGGATAGGCGACGTTGTCATAAACCGTCTTGTGCGGCCACAGCGCGTAGGACTGGAATACCAGCCCCAGGTTGCGATCCTCGGCCGGCACTTCGCCTTTCGCGCCGTCGAACACCACGCGTTCGCCGATGGTGATCTTGCCGCGCTTGGCGGCCTCCAGGCCGGCCACCGCGCGCAGCAGCGTGGTCTTGCCGCTGCCCGACGGCCCCAGCAGCGAGACCACCTCGCCCTGGCGCAGGTCCATCGATACGCCCTTGAGCACCGGCACGTCGCCGTAGTCCAGGTGCAGGTCTTCCACTGAAAGTTCAATCATGAAGTTTCACTCCGAATCGCAGGGCAACGCCCAGGCCGATGACGACCAGCACGATATTGATGAAGGACAGCGCGGCCACGATGTCGATGGCGCCGGTCGCCCACAGCGACACCAGCATCGACCCGATGGTCTCCGTGCCGGGCGACAGCAGGTACACGCCGGTGGAGTATTCGCGCTCGAAAATCAGGAACATCAACAGCCAGGCGCCGACCAGGCCGTGGCGTGCCAGCGGCACCGTGACGTGGCGCGTCACCTGGCCGCGGCGGGCGCCCGAGCTGCGCGCGGCCTCTTCCAGTTCCGGCCCGACCTGCAGCAGGGTGGAGGAGATCAGGCGCAGGCCGTAGGCCATCCAGACGACGGTGTAGGCCACCCAGACGCTGAAGATGGTGCTGCGCACACTGCGCAGCCATTCGACGAAGTTCTCACGCAGCCAATCGGCGTAAGGCAGCGCCGACAGGATGCCGCCTTCGTCCAGGGCGTTATCCAGCCACAGCGGCACGAACAGGAACACCCACAGAAAGGCCAGGCCGGCGAGCAGGCCGGGCACGGCGCGCGGCACCAGCACGCTGTAGTCGAGGAAGCGCGTGACGCCGTCCTGGCGCCGGTGCATGGCCAGGCCGATGAAGCCGTAGCAGACCACCGCCAGCACGCCGCCGATCACGCCGATGGCCACCGAGTTGACGATGGCACGGATCAGGTTGGGCGATGCGAACACGCTGCGGAATGCCTCCAGCGACAAGACGTCCACCAGTCTGACGCCCATGCCCCAGTTGGACACGAAGGCGCGCAGCATCACGCCCACCAGCGGCACCACCACCGTGACGAACAGCCATGCGGCCACCACGCCGCCCGCCGCCCAGCGCCACTTGCCCAGCGGCAGGGCCCGGGCCCGCGAGGCCTTGCCCTTCATGGTGACGAAGCGGTTGGCGGTACGCATCAGGCGGCGCTGCAAGGCCACCAGGGGGATGGTCATGCAGATCAGCACCACCGTTACCGCCGCCATCAAGTGATAGGACGGCACGCCCAGCTTGTTGGTCAGCTTGTACAGATAGGTCGCCAGCACCAGGTTGCCTTCCGGATCACCCAGCACCAGCACCAGGCCGAAGACTTCCAGGCCCAGGAAGAACAGCAGCACGCTGGCGTAGAGCAGGGCCGGCCGCACCATGGGCAGGCTGACGGTCATCATCACCCGCAGCGGCGACGCGCCGGTGATGCGGGCGGCCTCCTCCACATCGGAGCCCATGCTGCGCAGGGCCGAGGAGATGTAGAGATAGGCATGCGGCACGTGGGTCAGGCCGGCGATGATGACGATGCTGGTCATGGAATAGATATTCCACGGCACGAAACCCAGCAGGTCTTGCGTCCATTTCGAGAAAAAGCCGACCGGACCGGCGGCCACCACGTAGCCGAAGCCAAGCACCATGGGCGAAACGAATACGGGGACCAGGATCAGCGGCTCGATCCAGCGCCGTCCCGGCAAGTCGGTGCGTATCATCAGGAAGGCCAGCATGCCGCCCAGCGGCACGGCGATGATGAACAGCCCGAACGCCAGGATCAGGCCGCTCACCAGGGCCTTGTAGAAATCGGGATCGTCGAAGATGAAGCGAAAGGCGTCCAGACTGACCGTCTTGGACGGCATGAAGAACGGCGCCGACAGAAAGCTCTGGTAGATGATCAGCGACAGCGGCACATAGATGGCCAGTGCCGTGATCACGACCGTCACGCCGCGCGGCAGCGACTGCCATTTTGAGCGCAATGACTGCATGATGGAATCCTGATGAAGAGCTGGGTGCAGGCGCAGGCTTGCGCCGTGCGGGCGAACCCGGCGGGCATCCACATGGACACGCCGGGCGGCCGGCATGACGAGCCTGCCGCCCGAGACCGACCGCTTACTTGCCCGCGGCCGCGCGCCAGTCCTTGATGAACTCCAGGCGCTTCTTCTGTTCGAGATAGTCGAGCAGCGTTTCGTTGACCGGGATGGGCTTGAGCGCATTGCCCAGCTTCTTGGTCATGCCGTCGACATCGTTGTCGCCGGGGATGTCGTCACGGATCGAGGCCATGTCGGCCTGGTTGGCGACGATGTCCTGGCCCTTCTGCGACAGCAGGAAATCCTGCCACAGCTTGGCGGCATTGCGATGCTTGGACTTCTTGGCGATGAAGGACACGCGCGACAACACCAGCGTGTAGTCGGTGGGGTAGACGATGCCGATCGAGGTATCGGTCTTGGCGCGCGTCTCGGCATACGAACCCAGGATGTTGTAGCCGATCAGGTTTTCGCCCGACGACACGCGTTCCATCATCGTGCCGGTGGAGGACTGCACCACCAGGCCGCCCTTGGCGGTGTCGCGCAAGGTGTCGAAGTACTTGCTGTCATTGGCCTTGTCCTGCACCGCCAGCATGAAGCCCACCGCCGACTTCTCGATGTCGTAGGTGGTGACCTTGTTCTTGAACTTGTCGGTCTGCGACGCGATCAGCTTGGCCAGCGCGGCGTGGGTGCTGGGCACGTCGGCCTGCGCGATCAGGCGCTTGTTGTAGATGAAGACGGCCGGCTCATACGTGGTGCCATAGGCGGAATCCTTCCACACCGCCCAAGACGGCAGCTTGCCGCTTTCGGGCGACTTGTACTGCAAGGCGTAATCGGTTGCCAGCTTCAGCGCCGAATCCATGGACGAGCTCCACACCACGTCGCCGCTATTGCCGCCAGCTGCCTGCTCGCTGATGAAGCGGTTGTACAGCTCGGTGCTGTTCATGTCGTTGTATTCGACCTTGACGCCGGGATAGGCTGCTTCGAAACCCTTGATGATGGGGCCGGCGGCCTTGGTGTCGGTGGTCGAGTAGATCACCACGGTGCCTTCTTTCTTGGCGCCATCGATGATCTTCTGATAGTCGGCGGGGTAGCCGGCGGGGACCTGGGCCAGGGCGTTGGCGGATGCAAAGGCGAATGCGGCGGCGCAGGCGGCCGCGAGGCGGGACTGGGCAAGCATGGGTGTCTCTCCGTTGGAATTCGTATTGGAATTTTTATAGGCGACTTTTGGTGTCGTCTGAGCGCCATCTTAGGATTGCAATACTGTCGTCGTCCTGTCGTCGAAGCTTTATGCGATGACTGGAGAACCATACTGTTCTATCTATGAGGGACGGACCGGGCGGCCATTGGCGCGAAACATGTAGCGCGCGCGCCTTGCCGCGCCTCCTGTCCTCCGCCTCTATCTCCTGGCGGTTGTCGGCAGCACCGCGCCGCGCCCCCCCGCGCGCTTGCCGGCTTACGGGGACGGCGGCGCCGTGTCGCCTACCAGCCGGGCCCAGTTGCGAATGAAGCGCGCCTGGCGCTGGCGGTCCAGGCCCGCCAGCAATCCCGGACCCATGGCGATCGGTTGCACGATGCCCGTCGTGCGCGTCAGCACGCCGTCGGCCGTCCATGGACCCGGCGTGCCGGCGATGAGCGACCCCAATCCCGCCTGGCGCGCGGCCGCGGCCTGGCCGGCCGGGGACAGCAGCCAATCGACCAGGGCGCGCGCCAGGGCCGGCTGGCGCGTCTTGCGTGTGATCAGCACCGAACGCGTCAGCACCAGCTCATAATCCTGGGGATAGGCCACGCCGATGCGCCCGCCTGCCGCCTCGCGCGCCAGCGCATGCGAGCCCAGGACGTTGTAGCCCAGGTCCAGTTCGTCGCGCTCGATGGCATCCAGGATCTCCGTGCCGCAGGCGGCGCGCCGCACGCCCGCGCGGCCCAGCGCGTGAGCCAGGCCCCAGAAGTCGGACGAGACCTGCTCGTCTTGTTCCGCCAGCAGATACCCCACGCTGCTGCGCGTCAGGTCATAGGTGCCGATGCGGCCCTGCAGGGCGGCGCCTTCGCTTTCCAGCAGGCGCAGCAGCGCGGCGTGCGAGCGCGGTGCGGTGGCTTCGGTATAGCGGCGCGGGTTGTAGACGATGACCACCGGCTCCAGCGTGAAGCCGAACACTTCATTGCGCCAGGTGGCCCATTCCGGCATGCCGGCCGTGCGCGTCGTGTCGTAACGCAGTGCGTAGCCGTCGTTGGCCAGGCGTATCTGCAGGTCCGTCGCCGGGCTCATCAACACGTCGACGTCGGGCAGGCGCTGCGCGACGGCGGCCTCGTAAAGCGCGCGGCTGCCCATTTCCAGATAGGTCACCGCGACGCCGGGATGAGCGTTTTGAAAGGACTGGATCAAGCCGCTCATCGTCGGCGTGTCGGTGGTGCCCGCGATGGTCAGGACCGGATCGCCGGGCGTGGCGGTCGGATACCGTGTCGTCTCCGGTTCCTTGCCACAGGCCTGGGCCGGTGCCTGAGCCTGGGCCTGAGTCGGTGCCTGCGCCGAAGCCTGGCCCTGCGCCCGTACCGGCGCAGGCACCGACGCGGCTGCCAGCAAGCCCGCCGTGGCCAGCGCCAGCATGGCCACCGTCTTCTTGTAGGTCGGCTTGACGCGCGGCAGTACCACCTTGGCCGCCAGCCCGCCGCTGGGGCGGTTCTGCAGCCACAACGTGCCCCCATGCGCATTGGCCACCGTGCGCACGATGGCCAGCCCCAGCCCGGATCCCGGCTGGCCGGCGCCGCTGCTGCCGCGCTGGAAACGTTCCTGCACCCGCTCGATCTCGTTATCGGGGATGCCGGGGCCATGGTCATTCACCGTGATCGCCACGCGCAAGGCCGCCACGGGCGTGACACGTATTTCGATCGGTCCCTGTTCGGCGTAGCGCAAGGCGTTGTCCACCAGATTGCGCAGCATTTCGCGCAGGGCCACGCGATCGCCCGTCACGCGGGCGCGGCGCACTTCAGGCGCGATGAAGATGCGCAGCCGCGTGGCTTCCAGCGGGCCGATATGGTTGCGTGTGTCGTTGACGATTTCAGCGATACCCACGCTGGCGGTGCCGCGCATGCCCAGGCGGTGGGTAATGGTGGCGTCCATCAGCAGCTGGCTGACCAGTTGGCTGGCCAGCGTGGCGTTCTGATGGATGCGCGTCACGCGTTCGTGCAGACGCTGCGGATCGGTTTCTTCCATCGCTACCTCGGCCTGCGCGCGCAGCGATGCCAGCGGCGTGCGCACCTGGTGCGCGGCATCGGCCACCAGCGTATTGATGTTGCGCATGGCGCTTTCCAGCCGCGGCATGACGCCGTTCAGCGCTTCGGCCAGGCGCGTGACCTCGCGCGGCGCGGGCATGTCCAGCGGGCGCAGGTCGTCGGGGTCGCGGCGGCTCAGCTCCTGCTCCATCGCCGCCAGGGGCGCGAACGCGCGGCGCAGGCCGAACCACAGCAGGGCCAGCGCCAAGGGGACGATCACCAGCAGCGGCGCGATGCCGCGTTGCCAGATCTCCGCGGTCAATGCGTTGCGTGCGTCCAGGGTCTCGGCCACACGGATGGTGACCCAGCCGGCGTGCGGCCCGCCGGCCACCAGGCGGCCTACCGTCGCCACGCGCACGGGTTCGTCGCGATAGTCGATGTCGTCGAACACGGGGCTGGATGAGCGCGCCGGCGCCAATGACCATGCCAGGTCGTCGTAGCCGGTGATCGCCGTGCCGTCCGGGCCACGCGCCGTGTAGAACACGCGGTCCATGCCGGACAGCATGGCCAGCGCGGCGTGCGGTGGTTCGACCACGATGCCGCTGTCATCGATGCGTACCGACCCCGCGATGGTCAACGCGGAAGCGGCCAGCAAGCGGTCGAAGGCACGGTCGGCGGCGCGGTGCGCGTCGTGATGCAGGAATAGCGCTACCCCGATGGACGTGCAGCCCAGCAACAGCAGGCCCATGGCGAAAATGCGGCCGTGGATGGACACCCGGCGCGCGGAATCGCGGTGCTCGATCAAGCCGTGACGCTCTCGCTGATGCGCGCCTGGTAGCCCACCCCGCGCACCGTGACGATATCCACCGAGGACGCCGCCAGTTTCTTGCGCAGGCGGGAAATCAACAGCTCCAGGGCATTCAGGGAAACATCGTCCAGATCGAACAACTGGCTCATCAGCCTTTCCTTGGCCACCGTACTGCCCTGGCGGCTGAGCAGGATCTCCAGCAGGCGGAATTCGCGTCGGCCCAGTTCCAGCGGCATGCCGTTCATCTCGGCGCTGCGGCCGGCCAGGTCCAGCGCCAGGTTGCCGTAGATCGCCAGGCTGGTGGTGCGGCCGGCGGGACGCCGCATCAGGGCGCGCAAGCGCGCTTCCAGTTCACGCAGGTCGAAGGGCTTGACCAGGTAGTCGTCCGCACCCAGGTCCAGCATGTCGATCTTGTCTTCGATTTCGGAGCGGGCGGTGACCACCAGCACCGGCGCCTCCAGGCCGTTGGCGCGCAGTTCGCGGATGACGTCGAAGCCGCTCTTGCCGGGCAGCATGATGTCCAGCACCAGCGCATCCCAGGTCTCGTGGCGCGCCCACTGCAAGGCGGACTCGCCGTCGCGCACCCATTGGACGCTGTGCCCTGCGTTGCGCAGCTTGCTTTCGACCGCATCGCCAAGGTCGAGATTGTCTTCGACGAGCAGGATGCGCATGATGTTTCCCCTTGGCGCGGTGGGCGCCAGCCCTCATTCTTTTCGCTTCATTTCGGTCACCGGCACTTCATGCCGGATGCGCTGATGATAGCGTACCGGCGTGCCCGAGCGCCGGCAAAAAGAGGGGCGGGCAGGGGTGATGGGTCAGGCGTTCGTCGTCGGAGTGGCCTGGGCGTCCTGGCCGTCCTGGCTATCCTGGCTTTTCTGGCTGTCCTGATCACCTTGGCTATTCGCCTGCACCACCTCGCCGACGTAGCGGCATTCGGCTTCCAGCGCCAGTTCGTCGGTGCCCAGGATATCGATGGTCACCTGCGTGCCGCGGTCCAGCGCCGGCAGATTGCCCACGCGGACCACCAGCGGCGCATTGCTCAGGCGCACCAGATCGTCACGGATCACGCTGGCGGTGGTGCGAGTGACGTTCTGCTGTTTGAGCCAGCGCAGGCACCAGTAGCGTTCCATCGAATTCTGGAAGTCCGCCCAGGCGCCGTATTGCGCATCGAAGGCGCCGATGATGGCGAACAGGTCGGCGTCCTTGGGCTTGAACGGTGCCACCAGGCGTGCCGATACGCCGTTGTCCACGGCGGCGATGAGCTGCCATTGGTTGACCAGGTCGACATAGCGGCGCAGCGGCGACGTGCTCCACGCATATTGCGGCACGCCGATCGCTTCATGCGGCAGTGGCTGCGTGCTCATGCGCACGCGGCCGGCCTGCTGCGAACGATAGATGCCGGGCACGCCGTGCTGGGCCAGCAGGCCGCCCCACTGGTTGTTGGCCAGGATCATGAATTCCGCCACCATGCGATCCAGCGGCGCGTTGCGTTGGCGCGGCACCAGGCGTACCGGCGTGTCCGGATTGTCGGCCGGGCCGTCCAGATAGAAGCTGTACTCGACCCGGCTATTGTTTTCCGGCTTGCCGCGCACTTCCTCGCGCTTGGCGCTCAAGGCCAGCGCCACGCGCCACAGCGGCCGCAGCCAGTGGGCGTAGGGCAGGGCAGCCTGCGGATCAGCCAGCGCGGCCTCGCTGATTTCACCGTCCAGGGTGTTGTGGCGCAGGTTCTCGCGCACCACGATGCGTTCCACGCGGCTGACCGATTCGACCACTTCGCCGGTCGTCGGGTTGATGGTCGCGTACAGCGACAGCGCGGGCACTGCGCGTCCGGCATCCAGCGAAAATGCCTGGATGACGGCGTCCGGCTGCATGGGTATCTTGTCGCCCGGCATGTAGACCGTGGACAGGCGGGCGCGCGCCAGTGCATCCAGCTCGCTGCCTCGCGTCACGGCCAGCCCGGGCGCGGCCACGTGCACGCCGACGCGGATCAGGCCGTCGTCCAGTTCGGTGACCGACAGCGCATCGTCGATCTCGGTGGTGGTGACGTCATCGACCGAATAGATTTCGGCGTCCGCCAGCGGCAGCTCCTTTTCCAGCGGCGGCACGGCGACATCCGGAAAGCCGGTGCCGCGCGGGAAGTTGACGGCCAGGAAGCGGCGCATATGCAGGGCCAGCGCATGGGGCCAGGCGCCCAGCTCCAGCAGCAGGCGGTCGGGCGTTTTCTGCAGGCGTGCGCAGGCGGCGTCCAGCGCCTTCCATTGCTGGGTGTTCTTGTCGGGACGGATCAACAGGGCTTCGGCGGCGGCGCGGATCTCGTCCGGCAGCTTGCCGGCTGCCATGTCGTCGACCCAATGCTCCTGCTGCTCGGCCTGCAGGCGCTTTTTCTCGATGGCGGCCAGGGCGGCGGCCAGGATGTCGGGCGGGGCCGGACGATAGCGTCCCTTGCCGCGCCGGTGGAAGTACGCCGGCGCGCCGTGCAGGCGCATCAGCAGGGCAGCCTGTTCTACCGGAGACGGCGCATGGCCGAAATAGTCGGCCGCCAGCGCGGGCGTGTCGAATTCTTCCTGCGGCGCGCACTCCCACAGGAATTGCAGGTCGATGTCCGCCGCGGCCGCTTCGGCCTGGCGCAGCAGTTCGGTGGGCTCCGGCTTGTCGAAGGTGAACAGCGTATTGGCCCGCTTGATCTTGCTGCGCTTGCCGGAGTCTGCTTCAACCTGAAGGCTGGCGTCCGTTTCGGACATGATGCGGCCGGCTTTGAAAGCGCCGTCGTCTTCGTAAAACACGTGCATGGTCAGGATCTGTTCGTGGGCACGGCTCGCGAGCGGCCGTGCGCAAATGCGGGGTTCTTGTCAGGCGCCGGGCGCGCGAGCCCGGCGTTGTTTATCTATATATATATATATGAGTACAGGTATTGCAGTTCCTGGCTTAGGCATGACATGCGCGCGTGCCGCGGCGGGCTATGAGTGTCCATCCCGCAGCGCGAATTCCAGGACTTCAGGCAGATATTTTGCGAAATCGGCAATGCCGTGATCGCTGCCGGGAATGATGCGCTGGCGGCTGCCAGCGTAAAAATCCCGCATTTCTTGCCAATCAAGCACTTCGTCGCCCGTGGCGGCCACCAGAAAATAGCGTTCGGGCCGGGTCGGTCGCTTTACCTCGATGGCGGCAAGTTCCTTCACGTATGCTGCCTGGAACTCGAACGGCTCGCCCGAATGATACATAGTCTGCGCGCCGACCTGGGTGGCGAGGTCGCGCGGCGCGTGTACCGCCGGATTCAGCAGCACGGCGCGGCAGTCCAACCGCTCCGCCAGCCAGCCGGCGTAATAGCCACCCAGGGAGGACCCGATTATCGTCAAGGCGCGCGGGCTGGTGTCCTGGCCGCCGCTCGATCGGGCCCGGTCCAGCAGCTCATGGGCCAGCGACATCGCCAGGGCGATTGCCTCGCGCGGGCTGGCGGGCAACTGCGGGCAGCGCCAGTCATCGGCAAGGCCACGCTCGGCCATGGCCTGCGCCATCAAGCGCGCCTTGAACGAGGCCGGCGAAGAACGGAATCCGTGCAGATAAAGGATCATGGTCATTTCCGCGCGGCGGTATTGGCGTCGGCCAGGGCCTCGAGCAGCTTGCCGTGCACGCCGCCGAAGCCGCCGTTGCTCATCACCAGGATATGATCGCCGGGGCGGGCTGCCTGCGTGACGGCTCGCACAAGTTCATCCAGGTCGTCGTGGCCGGAGGCACGTGCGCCCAGCGGCGCGAGCACCTTGGCCGGGTCCCAGCCCAGGGCGTGCTTGCCGCTGCTGGCGCCGAAGCAGAACACCAGGTCGGCATCGGCCAGCGCCGCCGGCAGGCGGTCGGCCATGGCACCCAGTTTCATGGTGTTCGAACGCGGCTCCAGCACCGCCAGAATGCGTGCCGGCCCGACTTGGCGGCGCAGGCCTTCCAGTGTGGTGGCGATGGCGGTCGGATGATGGGCGAAATCGTCATAGACCTTGATGCCTTGCACCGTGCCGCGCAACTCCATGCGGCGCTTGACGCCGCCGAAGACGGACAGCGCGGCGATGCCGGTGGCCGCGGACACCCCCGCATGGTCGGCCGCCGCCAGGGCTGCCAATGCATTGGCGCGGTTGTGCGCGCCGGTCAAGTCCCAGCGGACGCGGCCCACGGGCTGACCCTCATGGCGCACCTCGAAGCTGCCGTCATCCGCCGGATCTCCGGCTTCCCAGGCAGCGCCCGTGCCGAAACGCACCGTCGGCGTCCAGCAGCCGCGCGCCAGCACGCGGTCCAGCGCGGCATCGGCGTGTGGCAGCACGATGCGGCCGCCCGCGGGTATGGTGCGGACCAAGTGATGGAACTGGGTCTCGATGGCGGCCAGATCGGGGAAGATGTCGGCGTGATCGTATTCCAGGTTGTTGAGAATGGCGGTACGCGGCCGGTAATGGACGAACTTGGACCGCTTGTCGAAAAAAGCGGTGTCGTATTCGTCGGCTTCGATGACGAACCACGGCACCTGCGGGTCGAAGCGGGCCGACACCTTGAGGTCGCGCGCCACGCCGCCGATCAGGAAATTGGGCTTGAGTCCGGCATAGTCCAGGATCCACGCCAACATGGAGCTGGTGGTGGTCTTGCCGTGCGTGCCGGCCACCGCCAGGACGTGGCGCCCGGCCAGTACGTTCTCGCACAGCCACTGCGGACCGGAGACGTAGGGGGCGCCGGACTCCAGGATGGCTTCCATCAGGGGGTTGCCGCGCGTGACGACGTTGCCGATTACATAGAGGTCGGGCTTGAGCGCCATCTGGTCGGCGCCATAGCCTTCCGTCAGCGCAATGCCTTGTTCCTCCAACTGCGTGCTCATTGGGGGATAGACGCCGGTATCGCAACCGGTGACGGTGTGGCCGGCGGCGCGCGCCACCAGCGCCAGGCCGCCCATGAAAGTGCCGCAGATGCCGAGAATGTGCAGGTGCATGAGGTATTTCTCCTGCCCGCATTGTAGAGGGTGGGCGCGGCTCGGACTTTTGAGCGAGACCATTACATCTCGCGGGAGGTGTCACCAGGCCAGGTAATGAGTAATATCACGGGCATGGACAGACGCACCTTTCTTTTGCGCACGCTCACGCTCGCGACGACCGCCTGGCTGGCCCGCTATATGCCGATGGCCGTGGCGGCGGACGCAGGTACCGGCACCGCCACGCGCGACTTGCTGACCCGGGAATTTCCCGATCTGAACGGGAGCAGCCATCGTCTGGGCGATTGGCATGGCAAGCCGGTGCTGGTCAATTTTTGGGCAACGTGGTGTGCGCCCTGCGTCAAGGAGATGCCCGCGCTCGATGCCTTGAGTAAATTGCATCCGAATGCGCAGTTTGTGGGTATCGGTGTTGATACCGCCGACAATATGCGTAAATTTACCGCTAAAGTACCGGTTTCTTATCCGTTGTTGGTGGCCGGTCCGGGTGCGATAGACTTGATGCGCGGCATGGGCAACGGCCCTGGCGGTTTGCCGTTTACCGTCCTGTTAGACAAAGATGGCGTAATTAGCCATAAAGTTCTAGGCACGGTGAAGGAAGATGAGGTCAGTGCCTGGCTCAAATCGCTGGGTGCGTGATTTCCAGCTGTATCCACCATAGACAAATAAAGAGATTTGTCGTAAAAAGCTGCCTTATTGGTGATTTTCGCGGCAGATTAACCTGCCTGCAGTATCGGCGTCCTGGTGACGCCGTGTTTGTAAGTACCTCTTGAAGTACCTCTTGTAAGTTTCGTTTGTAAGTACCTCCCTCGTACTTTCTACCTTTATCCAAACAGCGGTCCACGCGCGACCGGATGCCTTGTTTCAGCGGCATCGGACAGCGCGCGGGGACTGAGAAGCAGCAATGGCGCAACGCATACTGGTCTTGCACGGCCCGAATCTGAATCTGTTGGGCACCCGTGAGCCGGGAATCTACGGCAGCCTCACCCTGGCCCAGATCAACGACAACCTCCTTGCCCTGGCGGCGGAGTTAGGTGTCGAGCTGCGGCATTGGCAAGGCAATCACGAAGGGGATCTGGTCGATCGCATCCAGGCGGCGCGCCAGGACGGTACCGATTTCATCGTGATCAACGCTGCTGCGTATACGCACACCAGTGTGGCCGTACGCGACGCGTTGGCCGCGGTTGCCATCCCTTTCATTGAAGTTCATCTGTCCAACTTGTATAAGCGCGAGCCTTTCCGGCATCACTCCTATTTGTCGGATCTGGCCGTGGGACTTATTTCGGGCCTGGGCGCGGACGGCTACGAAGCCGCTCTGCGATATGCGGCGCGGCACTGAACCGCGACATCCAAGCTTTTCATCTCCACCTAAGCGTACGGCACCCATCACTACGGGCGAATGCCGTCAAAACACCGGGAAGCAGCTTCATGGACCTCCGAAAACTTAAAACCCTGATCGACCTGGTGGCCGAATCGGGCATTGCCGAACTGGAAATCACCGAGGGTGAAGGCAAGGTTCGCATCGTCAAGTTCTCCCAGACCTTGCAGCCCGTGGCTTACCACGCCCCCGAGGCCGTGATGGCCGCCGCGCCGGCGGCAGCACCCGGGGCGGCTCCCGCCGCCGCGGCCCCGGCCGCACCGGTGGTGCAGGGCCACGCGGTGAAGGCCCCCATGGTCGGCACGTTCTACCGCTCGCCCAATCCGGGCTCGGCGCCCTTCGTCGACGTCGGCCAGACCGTCAAGGAAGGCGATCCGCTGTGCATCATCGAAGCGATGAAGCTGCTCAACGAGATCGAAGCCGACAAGTCCGGCGTCATCAAGGAAATCCTGGTCGAGAACGGCGAGCCCGTCGAATACGGCCAACCTCTGTTCGTCATCGGCTAAAGCGATAGCTTCCATGTTCGAAAAAATCCTCATCGCCAATCGCGGCGAGATCGCGCTGCGCATCCAACGCGCTTGCCGCGAGCTGGGCATCAAAACCGTGGTGGTGCACTCCGAGGCCGACCGCGAAGCCAAGTATGTCCGGCTGGCTGACGAGTCCGTGTGTATCGGACCGGCGCCTTCGCGCGAAAGCTACCTCAACATGCCCGCCATCATCTCGGCGGCGGAAGTCACCGACGCGGAGGCCATCCACCCCGGTTATGGCTTCCTGTCGGAAAACGCCGACTTCGCCGATCGAGTGGAAAAGAGCGGTTTCGTCTTCATCGGTCCGCGCCCTGACTCGATTCGCCTGATGGGCGACAAGGTCAGCGCCAAGCGTGCCATGATCGAAGCCGGCGTTCCGGTGGTGCCCGGTTCCGAAGGCGCCTTGCCCGACAACCCGCAAGAGATCATGCGCATTGCGCGCGAGGTCGGCTACCCGGTCATCATCAAGGCCGCGGGCGGCGGCGGTGGCCGCGGCATGCGCGTGGTCTATACCGAAGCGGCCCTGATCAACGCGGTCACCATGACGCGTTCGGAAGCCGGCGCGGCCTTCAACAATCCGGAAGTCTATATGGAGAAGTTCCTCGAGAACCCGCGCCATGTGGAAATCCAGATTCTGGCTGATGGCGGCCGCAACGCCGTCTGGCTGGGCGAGCGCGACTGCTCCATGCAGCGCCGCCACCAGAAGGTGATCGAAGAGGCGCCCGCGCCCGGCATCCCGCGCCGGTTGATCGAGCGCATCGGCGATCGCTGTGCCGACGCCTGCCGCAAGATCGGCTATCGCGGTGCCGGTACCTTCGAATTCCTGTTCGAGAACGGCGAGTTCTACTTCATCGAGATGAACACCCGCATCCAGGTGGAACATCCGGTGACCGAACTGATCACCGGCATCGACCTGGTGCAACAGCAGATCCGCATCGCCGCCGGCGAGAAGTTCACGCTGCGCCAGCGCGACATCCAGTTCAAGGGCCACGCCCTGGAGTGCCGCATCAACGCCGAGGATCCGTTCCGTTTCGTGCCCAGCCCTGGCCGCATCACGAACTGGCACACCCCCGGTGGCCCGGGCGTGCGTATCGATTCGCATGCCTATAACGGCTATTTCGTCCCGCCCAACTACGACTCGATGATCGCCAAGGTCATCACTTATGGCGACGATCGCGAGCAGGCCCTGGCCCGCATGCGTATCGCGTTGTCGGAGATGGTGGTCGAAGGCATTTCCACCAACATCCCGTTGCACCGTGAGTTGCTGCAGGATGCCCGCTTCATCGAGGGTGGCACCAGCATCCACTATCTGGAGCACAAGCTCGCGCAACGTCCTTGAGCGCAGCTACTACAATCAGGGCCTGTGGGCCCTGTTTTTTTACCGGCAGGGTCGGTTATTGACGGCCAGGCCGGACCGGGCTCCGGGACGGCGTATTCAAGACGGAAATCATTATGCGTGAGCTCGTGCTCCATTGCCCCGAGGCGCAGGCCGAAGCCGTGTCCGACGAATTGCTGGCGGCCGGCGTGCTGTCGGTGTCGGTCGAGGATGCGGACCGCGACACCGAACAGGAGCAGCCCCTGTTCGGCGAGCCTGGTACGGAGCCGGACGTGCAGGCCTGGGAGCACAACCAGGTCGTCGCCTTATTGCCCGATGGCGCCGATCCGGCGCAGATCATCGAGGAAGTGGTCGGCGTCTTGGGCCAGGATTACGCCGCGGCGTTCGCGGACTGGTCCCTGCGCGACGTGCCTGATGCCGATTGGGTGCGCCTGACGCAAGCCCAATTCGGCCCTATCCATATTTCCGATCGCATCTGGATCGTGCCCAGCTGGCATCGCGACGATCCGGCAGTGCCTGGCATGGACCAGGTGCCGAGCGACGGTGGTGGCATCCATATCGAACTCGATCCGGGCCTGGCCTTCGGCACGGGCAGCCATCCCACGACGCATCTGTGCCTGGCTTGGCTGGAAGCCTCGCTGCCGCGGGCGGCCACGGTGCTGGACTACGGCTGCGGTTCGGGCATCCTGGCCATCGCCGCGCGCAAGCTCGGCGCCGGCCATACGGTAGCGGTGGACATCGACGAACAGGCGGTTCTCTCGACCCTGGAAAACGCCAAGGTCAACCAGGTCGAGGTCCAGGCCATGCTGCCGGACGCCATGCCTGATGGCGCCAGCGACGTGGTGGTGGCGAACATCCTGTCCAATCCGTTGAAAGTGCTGGCACCGCTGCTGAGCAGCCGCGTGGCGCCTGGTGGCTCGCTGGTATTGTCCGGCGTTCTGGAGCGGCAGGCCGAGGAAGTCTGCGCTGTCTACGCGAAATACTTGCAGATGTCGGTATGGCGCGCGCTCGACGGCTGGGTTTGCCTGCATGGCCGCCGGGCCTGATTGGCGCTGAAGCCGAACGCGCGCCATGGCCCTGACCACACGCTGCCCCCATTGCGGTACCGCCTTCAAGGTGGTCGCCGATCAATTGCGAGTGCGCAATGGGCTGGTCCGTTGCGGCGTCTGCGCGCGGGTATTCGACGGCTACGCGGCGATCGTCGACGAAGACATGCCGACCTTGGCGCCTTCCGCGCCGCAGGAGCCGCCGACTGCGCCAGCGCCTACGCCTTCGCCCGCGACTCCGCCTGCTGCTTCCGAAGCGTCTGCTGCTTCTCCGCCGCCTTTCGCGTTTCGCGCACCGAGCGCCGCTACACCCGTTGTCCCGCCTCCCGCGGCCCTGGTGCCGCCCGCGCCTGAACCGGTGGTGCCGCCTGCGGTTGTGCCGCAGGTGCCGCCTGTCGTGCCGGCCGTTGGCGATCGGGCGCCCCCATGGGACGTCCGCCCCGCGCCAGCGCGTGCGCCGGTCGCCCTGCCCGCACCGGTCGCCCCGATCGCCGCACGCGATGACATTTCCGACGCCCAGCTCTGGGCCAAGGAACCTGTTCTGGCTGCTGAACCGCCTTCGGTTCTGCGCGGCCGGGCGGACGCCTGGCGGCAGGAGCCGACCTTCATCATTCGCGCCGAGCCCGAGGACGAAGACGAACCGCTCGACGACGAGGATGTCGAAGACGATGCCGAAACCTCGCAGTCCGTGATCCGGGCGCCGGCGGGGCGCGGTGCGGAGGATCGTTCGCACGGTCGCACGCATGAAGATACGCATGATGGTCCCCGCGGCGGCCCTCACGCCGGCACTGAGGCACGTCGAGTCGACGGGTCCGAAGACGACCCCAAGGTCATTCGCCATCGCCAGCGGCCGATCTACGTCGACCCCGCCGATGATGGGTACGATGACGACCTGCACGGCCACCCCATCCTGGACCGCGATCGTCCCGATCCGGACGTGGAGCGCCGGCCGCGCGCGGGCCTCGAAGCCGGCCGCCTCGGCAGCCACGACGGCCCTGTCTATATCTACCCAAACCGCGACCACGGCGCCGATGAAGACGATGACGCCGACCAGGTCGCCTACGCACCAGTCAGAGGCGACGCGCGTACCCGTTACGACGATGACGTCGACACCGGCATGGCGCCGCCGGTCTTCATGGACGAGTCGCGCCTGCGCCGCGCCGCCCTGATCCGCCGCTTGTGGGCGATCGGCTGCCTGCTGGCGCTGTGCGTGTTGGGCCTGCAAGGGCTCTATGTTTACCGATCGTCGGTGGCCGGCGCCGTGCCGGCGCTACGCCCGGCCTTGCAGGCCGCCTGCGGCGCGCTGGGCTGCGAGGTGGGCTATGCACGCCGCCTGGAGCGCATCTCCATCACGGCGTCGTCATTGCAGCCGCCCTCCGGCGCGGCCGCTGACGATGGCATCACCCGCCTGGTCCTCAGCGTGACCCTGCGCAATCGCTTTGACAAGCCGCAGCCCTGGCCCGCCCTGGTGCTGGAATTGACCGACCTGTCGGATACCGTCGTGGTGCGCAAGGTATTGCGTCCCGAGGACTATCTGCCCGCCGGCACGCGCGGCGCTTTCCCCGCTGGTGGTGAACAAAGCCTGAGTGTCCCGCTGCGTATCGCAGGGGCGCAGGTCAACGGCTACCAGCTGGACAAATTCTTTCCCTGATTCCCCCAATAAAGGACACCCCATGGCATCCCCTGTGCTGGTTTGCGGTTCGATGGCGTTTGACACGATCGCGGTCTTCGAAGGGCGCTTCAAAGAGCACATCCTGCCCGAACGTGTCCAATCGCTGAGCGTCTCTTTCCTGACGCCGTCCATGCGCAAGGAATACGGCGGCTGCGCCGGTAATATTGCCTACAACCTGAAGCTGCTGGGAGGCAATCCCGTCCCGGTCGCCACGGTGGGCGAGGACGCCGGCGATTACCTGGAACGTCTGCGCGCGCTGGAAATCGACGCCAGCCGCGTCAAGGTGATTCCCCAGACCCTGACCGCGCAATGCTTCATCACGACCGACCTGGACGACAACCAGATCGCCGCCTTCCACCCCGGCGCCATGAGCTTTTCCGCGCAGAACGATGTCAGTGGCGCGCAAGCGGCCTGGGCCATCGTCGCGCCCGACGCCAAGGAAGGCATGTTCGCCCACGCCGAGCGCTTGCACGCGGCGGGCATCCCCTTCATCTTCGATCTGGGTCAGGCCATGCCCCTGTTCGACGGCGCCGACCTGCGCCGCATGCTGCAATTGGCACAGGTGCTCACGGTCAATGACTATGAAGCCGGGGTGGTGGAGCAGCGTACGGGCAACAGCATTGCTGAGCTGGCACGGGGCTTGCAAGCCGCCGTCGTCACGCGTGGCGGCGAAGGTGCCAGCCTGTGGACCAAAGAGGGCGAGCAGCAGATCGCGCCGATCGCGGCGGCGCAGGTGGTGGACCCCACCGGTTGCGGCGACGCGCATCGCGCCGGTTTGTTGTATGGCCTGAGCCTGGGCTGGAGCTGGCTGGACTGCTGCCGCCTGGGCAATGTAATGGGGGCAATCAAGATCGCCTCCCGCGGTCCGCAGAACCATCGTCCGTCGCGCGAGGAAATCAGTAATGCCTTGCTACAGTCGTATGGAATCAGCCTGCCGGTATGAAGGTCGCTATGCCATGTGCAAGCACTGGAAACGGGGCGGAAACTTTCGACTTGCGCTAAGTACTAAGGTAAAGAAATCGTTGCAGGCTATTTCGCGGGCACTTCATGGTGCTCGTTAACCCTAGCCATAGGCGTATTATCTGTGTCGCAGCAACCCCGTTCCAGGAGCTCGCAAATCATGAATCAAAACAACGCATCCATTATTCCTACCCGTGCGCGAGCCGTACGTTGGCTTGCCGCCGGCGCGGTTGCCACCTCTTTCGCCTTGCTGGCGGGTTGTGCCAATAACAACGCATCCAGCGGCGTGTACAGCTATGACCAGGCTCAGCGTGAGCAGATCGTGCGTACCGGCACGGTGACTGGCGTGCGCCCCATTACCATCCAGAACGACAAGTCGTCGGGTGCTGGCCTGGTGGCTGGCGGTGCGCTGGGCGGGGTGGCGGGTAATGCCATCGGCGGCGGCAGCGGCCGCGCCATTGCCACGGTCGGCGGCGTCATTCTGGGCGCGCTGGCGGGTAATGCCGTCGAGAACCGCGTGGGTACCAGTTCCGGCCTGGAAATCACCGTGCGTCTGGATAACGGCGAGTCGCGTGTGGTGGCTCAGGCCGCCGACGTGCCGGTCAGCGTTGGCCAGCGTGTTCAGGTGATCAGCGGCAACGGCCCGACCCGTATCGTGCCGATGTAATGAAGGCTTGCCACGCTGGACGCTTGCAAGAGCGGTTCAGCCCAGCGCGGCCGTAAAGTTCAAAGGCCTGATTCCGATTGCATACCGGGATCAGGCCTTTTTCAATTCCCTGATCCGTCGCATCGCACGGACCAGGCCAGGAAGTTCAGAGCGCGAAAATCGCGTAACTGATACGCGTGATGACCATCACCGCGCATTGGCCCAGCACGACCAGGACCAGCGGCGAGAAGTCGATGCCGCCGCGCGGCAGTATGCGCCGGATCGGCTCCAGCAGCGGATCGGTGAGCGTCTGCAGCAGCGGCATCACCGGAGCCAGCGGATTGACCCAGGACAGGATGGCCTGAGCCAGCGTCACCCACACCAGCAGATTGAAGGCCCAGCGCAGCACCGTCAGGAACGACACCAGCACGGCGGGCCCCAAAGCCGAGACGGGCATCACCAGGCCCAGGACCAGCAGCCATGTGAGCAGCAGGTAGACCAGCGCCGTGAGCCAGGCGGCCAGCAAGCTGGCCCAATCGACCAGGCCCCGCGCGGGCAGGATCTTGCGCAAGGGCAGCACCAGCCAGTTGGTGACTTGATAGATGATCCGTGCCACGGGATTGAAGGGATGCATGCGCACCGCATGCAACCAGGCCCGCGCAATGAGCGCGGCGCCGAACAGGGTAAATACGGTGTCGAGCAGAAAACTGGAAATGTCGCCGAACATGGCCGCCTTGATCGCAAAGTTAGAGTTCTACGGCAATGCGCATTCTCGCATGAATGAGACGCCCAACCGCGCGCGCCGCGGCCCCGCTCCATTGCCGGTTTCATGGCACTGAGGGGGAGACTCCCTTCTTTCCCAGTGCCGGTTTCATGCCACTGAGGGGGAGGCCCCCCTTCTTTCCCAATGCCGGTTTCATGCCACTGAAGGAGAGACCTCCTTCTTCCTTTTTCTTTCTCTTCTCTTCTTCTCTCCGAAGCAGATGAAGAGGGTCCAGGGAAGGAAGAAAGGGAGGGGAGATCGTCTTGGCGCGGTAAGCCACCTGGCTACCATTAAAAAAGCATTGAAAAAGCCACCTGGCTTTGGACCAGGTGGCTTCAGGTACCGCAGGTACTGCTTCGACTGACAGTCAGTCCTTACGGACGGCCGCCCGTCGGGAAGGGCCACGAAGCGGCGGGATTCAGTGCCGTCTTCGCGCCAGGCGCAGCAGCGGTCGAAGGCGCAGCAGCGGCCTTCTTCGCGGCAGCCTTCTTGGCAGGGGCCTTCTTCGCAGCAGGCTTCTTCGCAGCAGCCTTTTTCGCAGGGGCCTTTTTGGCTACAGCCTTTTTGGCGGCCTTCTTGGCAGTCGCTTTCTTGGCGACGGCTTTCTTGGCAACAGCCTTCTTGGCTACAGCTTTCTTGGCGACCTTCTTGGCGGCTACCTTCTTGACCGCGGCTTTCTTGGCCGGAGCCTTCTTGGCGGCGACCTTCTTGGTTGCGACCTTCTTGGCTGCAACCTTCTTTACCGCCTTCTTCACGGCCTTCTTGGCCGCTACTTTCTTGACTGCGACTTTCTTCGCCGCAACCTTCTTCACCGCGGCTTTCTTGGCCGGGGCTTTCTTCGCCGCGGCCTTCTTGGCCGGGGCTTTCTTTACCGCCTTCTTGGCGGCTTTCTTGGCAGTTGCCATGGTCTTGCTCCTTAGGTTCAGGGGTCCCAGAACTTAAACCCGTGCACCGGCCCGCCACATGGCGGGTCGCTGCCCGGGCTATTCATCGGCGCATATCCACTGCCCCTTGCGGGCGGCAGTCACTGCGATGTGCGCTAATGAATACGGCACAACCATTTGATATGGCCCCCGCACAACGAGGCGCGAGCCATTTCAAATGGCGCGGGTGGGCGATGCGCCGCATCGCCTACCGCTATGTCTTATCAGCCATCGACACCCTGAGCGGGATCATTCCCAGTTCAGCGCGCCTCCGGTTTGGTATTCGATTACTCGGGTCTCGAAAAAGTTTCGCTCTTTCTTCAGATCAATCATTTCCGCCATCCACGGGAAGGGATTTTCTTCCTGCGGGAACAGCGCTTCGATACCAATCTGCTGGCACCGACGATTCGCGATGAAGCGCAGATAGGACTTGAACATGGGTGCATTCAGGCCCAACACGCCGCGCGGCATCGTGTCTTCGGCGTAAGCATATTCGAGTTCGACCGCTTTGAGGAAGAGTCCGCGAATTTCTTCACGGAATTCAGGCGTCCACAAATGAGGATTCTCGAGTTTGACGGTGTTGATCAGATCGATGCCGAAGTTGCAGTGCATGGACTCATCACGCAGGATGTACATGTACTGTTCGGCGGCCCCGGTCATTTTATTCTGGCGGCCCAACGCAAGAATCTGCGTGAAACCAACGTAGAAGAAAAGACCTTCCATCAAGCACGCGAACACGATCAGCGACTTGAGCAGCGTCTGATCGGCTTCGGGCGTGCCCGTCTTGAAGTTGGGGTCGGCGATCGCTTCGATGAACGGAATAAGGAATTCGTCCTTGGCGCGGATGGACGGAACTTCGTTATACGCGTTGAAGATTTCCGACTCGTCCAGGTCCAGGCTTTCGACGATGTACTGATAAGCGTGCGTGTGGATGGCTTCCTCGAATGCCTGGCGCAGCAGGAACTGGCGGCATTCGGGTGCCGTGATGTGGCGATAGGTGCCCAGCACGATATTGTTTGCCGCCAGCGAATCGGCCGTGACGAAGAAACCCAGATTGCGTTTGACGATGCGACGCTCGTCTTCCGTCAATCCGTTGGGATTTTTCCACAGCGCGATGTCGCGCGACATGTTGATTTCTTGCGGCATCCAATGGTTGGCGCAAGTGGCGAGGTATTTTTCCCACGCCCATTTGTACTTGAACGGCACCAGCTGGTTGACGTCCGTTTCGCCATTGATGATGCGCTTGTCGGCCACCTTGACGCGATGCGCGGCGCCTTCGCCGGACGGCGCCGCGGCTTGTGCTTGCGCCGCGGGCAAGGCGGAGTCACCGAACACGCCGGTGGCCGAACGGGTCGGTGCACCCGCTGCCGGGTTGGAGTTTTGCGCTGGTTGCAGCGCGACGTTGTCGTCTTCCCAATTAATCATGCTTGAATTCTCCGGGGGCAATTACTGGCAGGCTTCGCACTCTTCGAAACCGGGATCGCCCGGTCGCATCGTGCAAGCCGCCCCGAGTATTTCGGGTTCCGGCAAGTTTTGTGCCGGAGCCGCTGCCGAGTTCGAAGCAGCAGCCGGACTGCCATTGGAGACGGCGTTCAATTCGCCGCCCCGGCCCGTGGATTTTTCCGCGCTGGTGGCGCCCAGCGTGCGCAGGTAGTACGTCGTCTTCAGACCACGTTGCCACGCAAGTTTGTAGGTGTCGTCGAGTTTCTTGCCCGATGCGCCAGCCATGTAGATGTTGAGAGATTGCGATTGGTCGATCCATTTTTGCCGGCGCGATGCCGCTTCGACCAGCCAGCTCGGTTCGACTTCGAACGCGGTAGCGTAGATCTTGCGGAGTTCAGCGGGCACGCGATCGATGCGGGACAGGCTGCCATCAAAATACTTGAGATCGGCGACCATCACTTCGTCCCAGAGACCGAGTTTCTTCAAGTCGCGTACCAGGTAATCATTGACGACTGTGAACTCACCGGACAGATTCGATTTAACGTAGAGATTCTGGTAAGTCGGTTCGATGCAGGCGGATACGCCAATAATATTGGAAATCGTCGCCGTTGGGGCGATTGCCACGCAATTGGAGTTGCGCATGCCATGTTCTTTGATGCGCGCGCGCAACGCATTCCAATCCAACGTGCTCGATGCATCGACATCGACATAACCACCACGCGCTTCACGCAACAGCTCGAGCGTGTCTTGCGGCAGGATGCCGCGATCCCACAGCGAGCCTTCATACGACTGATAACGGCCGCGTTCTTGTGCGAGCGAACTCGATGCCGCGTAAGCGTAATAGCACACGGCTTCCATCGAACGATCCGCGAACTCGACAGCATTTTGCGACGCATACGGCACCCGCATCATGTGCAGGCAATCCTGGAAGCCCATGATGCCCAGGCCCACCGGACGATGGCGCTTGTTGGAATTCGCCGCCTTCTCCACCGCGTAGTAATTGATGTCGATGACGTTATCCAGCATGCGCATGGCGATGCTGATGGTGCGCTCCAGCTTCTCGTGATCCAGCTCGTAGCCGCCGTTGGCCGTGGCCTTCATGTGCGCGACCAGGTTCACCGAACCCAGGTTGCAGACGGCGATTTCCGAATCGTTGGTGTTCAGCGTGATCTCGGTGCAGAGATTGGAGCTGTGCACCACGCCCACGTGTTGTTGCGGCGAGCGGATATTGCAGGGATCCTTGAACGTGATCCACGGGTGGCCGGTTTCGAACAGCATCGACAGCATCTTGCGCCACAGCGTCAGCGCCGGCATTTTCTTGAACAGCGTCAGGTCGCCACTGGCCGCGCGGGCTTCGTAGCCCAGATAGGCTTTCTCGAATTCCTGGCCATACTTGTCGTGCAGGTCCGGGCAATCGGAAGGCGAGAACAGGGTCCATTCGCCGTTTTCGATGACGCGCTTCATGAACAGGTCGGGAATCCAGTTCGCCGTGTTCATGTCGTGCGTGCGACGACGTTCGTCACCGGTGTTCTTACGCAGTTCCAGGAATTCTTCGATGTCCAGGTGCCACGTTTCCAGGTAGGTGCAGACCGCGCCCTTGCGCTTGCCGCCCTGATTGACCGCGACGGCGGTGTCGTTGACCACTTTCAGGAACGGCACGACGCCCTGGCTTTCACCATTGGTACCCTTGATGTGGCTGCGCAGCGCGCGTACCGGGGTCCAGTCATTGCCCAGGCCGCCGGCATACTTGGCCAGCAGCGCGTTTTCCTTGATGGCGTCGTAGATGCCTTCCAGGTCGTCCGAAACCGTGGTCAGGTAGCACGACGACAATTGCGAGTGCAGGGTGCCGGCATTGAACAGCGTCGGCGTGGAGCTCATGAAGTCGAACGACGACAGGATCTCGTAGAACTCGATGGCGCGGCCTTCACGGTCCACGCCCGGCTTGGTTTCGCCCAGCGCCAGGCCCATGGCGACGCGCATGAAGAAGACCTGCGGCAGTTCGATACGGCTGCCGCGGATGTGCAGGAAGTAGCGGTCGTACAGCGTCTGCAGACCCAGGTAGCTGAATTGCAGGTCGCGCTTGGCGTTCAGTGCCTTGGCCAGGCGCGGCAGATCGAACTGCGCCAGCTTGGTGTCGAGCAGTTGGCCTTCGATGCCGCGGGCAATGAAGGTGGGGAAATATTCGGCATAGCGGGTGGCCATGTCGTCTTGCGACACTTCTTCGCCCAGCACTTCCTTGCGGATCGTATGCAGCAGCAGACGGGCGGTGACCGGGCTGTAGGCCGGGTCCTTCTCGACCAGCGCGCGTGCCGACAGGATGGCGGACTTGTAGACTTCGTCGACCGGGATGCCGTCGTACAGGTTCTTGACCGTTTCCTTCAGGATGGCCTCGGCGTCGATGTATTCGGTCAGACCTTCACCGGCGGCATCGATGGTGGCACGCAGGGACGACAGGTTGAGCGGGCGCTTGACGCCGTTATCGGTCACGTTCAGCGTGTGCTCGGGTTCGGCCGCTTCAGCGGTCCTGGTCTTCTGGTCGGCAGCGGCACGCTCTTGGGTGCGCTTTTCACGATAGAGGACATAGGAGCGAGCGACGTCGTGTTCACCCGAGCGCATCAGCGCCAGTTCGGCGTGGTCCTGGATGTCTTCGATATGGAAGGTACCGCCGTTGGGACGGCTGCGCACCAATGCATGCACGACCTGGCTGGTCAGCGTCTCGACGATCTGGCGCACGCGCGCCGAGGCGGCACCCTGGCCGCCGTTGACGGCCAGGAAGGCCTTGGTCAGCGCGATAGCAATCTTGCTAGGTTCGAATCCGACCACCGCGCCATTACGGCGGATGACCTGATAGCCGGCCCATTGCGCATTGGCGGCGGCGTTTTCGGTTTCAGAGGGCGGCACGGCGGTCGAGGGCCGAGTCACAGAGGCGATCGAAGTCTGCATGGAAGCTCCTGTGCGAAGAAAAAGACGCGATGGCTTCGCGTCTGTCTATATATATGTAGTGGATACGAACCGGGAGGGCGGTCTTGGATGCACGGCAATGGCAACTTGGCGGACTACCGGTGCGACGGCATCCGAACACAAGATATAGTTGCTTTAACTCTCCCGGGCACTAATTCTAGTGGCTGAAGGCGCCGGGGACAAGCCCGGAAACAAAACAGTTTGAGGTGGGTCTGTTACGAGTGTGATTCTCCTGTTTCCGCTTGGCTTCACGGCGCGCGTCAACAGGCGCTGTGAGCGAAGTGGCCGCTTTCGATTCCGCGGATCTGCTGATCTGTAATATTTAAAACTGTGAGGACAGGAATGGGGAGAGGAGAGGGGGCTCTGTGCAACTGTTGCGCAATTGCACAGCGACGCATGCCGCGATTGCAACTTATGAACTCGCTATTCAGAATGAAGTCTCCTGTCGCATAAGCCCTTTTTTCCCGGCTTTTCCGGGGGGTTTCGACGTTTCGAGGATTTCATGAGCAGTCGAGTTGCGTGTTCCGATGGCCGTCGCGCCATCGGATTGTTGTTCAGCGGCATGGTGGCCGCAACGTTGGTTCTGACGGGCTGCGTCACCAAGAAGCCGCAAGCCACGGCAGCCGCCGCGGCGCAGGCAGCGGATCAGCCGCCCAAGCCGGTCGCCTGCACGCCGGTCTCCGCCGATTCGCCCCTGGTCGGCACCTGGCTTTCGGTGTCGACGCCGCGTGGCGTGGCCGGCAATCTGCAGACTTTGACGGTGCTGTCGCCCGATGGGCGCATGACCTATCAAACCCAGCTGAAAATCGGCAAGAAGATCCGCCCCGCGCTCAGCGAAGCCGGTTGCTGGACCTACGCCGATGGCGTCTACACGATGCAGACCACCACGTCGTACGGCGAACCGGTCGACATTGGCGATCCCATCTACCGGAACCGTTACCAGGTCGAGAAGGTCGACGGCAAGCGCGCGCAAATGCGTGAACTGAAGCCGAACGGGCAGTTGATCACCGCCACTCGCGTCGCATCCGGCTACCGTCTTCCCTGATTCGTCCCACCGGGCGCGTCATCGTCATCTGTTGGCGCCCGCGTCCGCGGGTCCAGCAGCCAGCGCCCAGCCTCGCCGGCCGCGCGCTGGCTGTCGTCAGCCCCGTGGTCGGCGTCAGCCCTCCAACTGGCTCAGACGCCCCAGCACCCTATCCTTGCCCAGCAAAGCCAGCACGGCGTCGATGGCCGGCGTCTGCTGCTGGCCGGTCACGGCCACGCGCAAGGGGATGGCCAGCTGCGGCATTTTCATGCCGCGATCGGCCAGCACCGCCTTGATGGCGGCCGACAGGGCTTCACGGGTCCACTCGCCGGCGCCGGCGCGCTGGGCGAAATCGGCCAGCGCGGCACGCGCCGTTTCGGTCAGGTGCTGAGCCGCCAGATCGTCCGCGATGCCGGGGAAGTCACCGCAGAACAGCATGGCGCCATCGGCCAGCTGCTCCAGGGTCTCGGCACGGTCTTTCAGCAGATGCATGACGGCGGTCAGATCGACCGCATCCGGTTTGCCGCCGCGCTTGGCGATGCGCGGCGCGACGCGCGTGGCCAGCTCATCATCCGCCATCTGGCGAATGTAGTGGGCGTTGACCCAGTTGAGTTTCTTCGGATCCCACTGCGACGCGGACTTCGACAGATGGCGCGTGTCGAACCACTCCACCAATTGCTCGCGGGTGAACAGCTCGTCATCGCCGTGGCTCCAGCCCAGGCGGGCCAGGTAATTGATCATGGCCTCGGGCAGATAGCCTTCGTTGTCGTACTCCATGACGTTGACCGCGCCGTGGCGCTTGGACAGCTTTTCGCCGTCCGGGCCCAGGATCATGGGAACGTGGCCATACTCGGGCAACTGCGCGCCCAGGGCACGCAGGATGTTGATCTGGCGGGGGGTGTTGTTGACGTGGTCATCGCCGCGCAGCACGTGGGTGATGCCCATGTCCCAGTCGTCGACCACCACGCAGAAGTTATAGGTGGGCGTGCCGTCCGGACGGGCAATGATCAGATCGTCCAGTTCGCCGTTGTCGAAGCTGATCGGACCCTTGACCATATCGTTCCAGCTGGTCGCGCCCGTCTGCGGGTTGCGGAAGCGCACCACCGGTTTCACACCTTCCGGCACCGCGGGCAGGGTCTTGCCGGCCTCGGGTCGCCAGGTGCCGTCGTAGCGCGGCTTCAAACCGGCCGCGCGGGCTTGCTCGCGCATGGTCTCCAGTTCCTGCGGCGTGCAATAGCAGTGGTAAGCGGTGCCGGCGGCCAGCATCTGCGCCACCACTTCGCGGTAGCGGTCCATCCGCTGCATCTGGTAGAACGGGCCTTCGTCGGGCTGCATGCCCAGCCAGTCCATGCTGTCCAGAATCGCCTGCACGGCTTCCGGGGTAGAGCGCTCGACGTCCGTGTCCTCGATCCGCAGCACGAACGTGCCCTTGTGGTGACGGGCGAAGGCCCAGGAAAACAGCGCGGTGCGCGCGCCGCCCAAATGCAGGAAGCCGGTGGGCGAGGGCGCGAAGCGAGTGCGGATGGGAGTAGTTTGGGTCATCGAAATTAGGCCGGTCATATTGCGTTCTGGACGCATTTTAGAATAGCGTACGTATTTCATGCTTCGACACGCGCTCGCTTCCCTTTTTGGACCCCGCTCACTGGTCGTCGTCGCGGACCGGCCGCTGCCTGGCGCGGCGGCCCTGCCGGCCGCGCTGGTGGCGCGCACCACGCGTGTCGACGTTCCGCCTGGCGTGGCTCCGGACATCCCCGCCCACCTGACCGGCCTGGCCGATGACGAACGGCCGGATCTGGGGCTGGTCTGCGTGTCGCCGGCCGTGTTCGCGGAAACCTTGCGCCGCCTGACGCCGCGCGCCCCCCGCGCCCTCATCGTCCTGCCCCATGAGGAACCGGATCCCTATCCGCGCGGCACGGTGGCCTTGTGCCAGGCCTGGGCTCAGGAAAATCACTGCCAGTTGCTGGGGCCGCGCGCTTTCGGCGTACAGCGGCCGCATGCGGGTTACAACTTCAGCCAGCATCCGACGTTGGCGCGCAGCGGCCGGGTGGCGCTGGTGGCGCAGTCGCGTTCCATCATCGCCGCCGTCATGGATTGGGCCGAGGACGTGCACATCGGTTTCTCCACCGCCATTGCCCTGGGCGACGAAGCCATCGTCAAGCTGGGGCCGGTGCTGGATTACCTGGCGACCGATCCGCGCACGGACAGTATCGCCTTGTATCTGGAAGATGTCGGGCCGGCGCGCGAATTCATCAGCGCCATGCGCGCGGCCGCGTCGGTCAAGCCGGTGGTGGTGCTGAAAGCGGGGCGTGGCCAGGGCGATGACGCCGTGTTCGATGCCGTGCTGCGCCGGGCTGGCGCGGTGCGGGTGCGCTATTTCGTGCAACTGTTCTCGGCGGTGAAAGTGTTGGGCTACGCGCGGCGTCCACGTGGCCGCCGTGTGGCGCTGCTGTCCAACGGTAGCGGGCCGCCGCAACTGGCCCTGGACCTGCTGGGTCCCGACGCCGCGGTGGAGCGCGCCGACCTGACCCCGGCCAGCCGCCAGGCGCTGGAGACGCTATTGGAACCGGGCGCGGCGGTGGCCAATCCGGTGATTACCACCGCACCGCTGACGCCGGACAAGATCGAGGCCGCGCTGGACATCCTCAACGGCGATCCTCAGGTCGATGGCGTGCTGGTGCTGCTGGCGCCCGATGCCCTGGCCGATATGCGGGCGGTGGCCGAGCGCCTGGCCCAGGTGGCGCCGCGGGCGCGCAAGCCCATCGTGTCCTGCTTCATGGGCGACGCCGGCATGCGGCCCTTGCGGCGCATGCTGGACGACGCCGGCACGTCGGCGTTCCGCACGCCCGAGTCGGCCGCCGATGCGTTCGGCGTGCTGTCGTCCCACTTCTATAACCAGCAATTGCTGCTGCAGACGCAGACGGCGCTGCCCCACGCCGTGCATAGCGGCGACGGCGCGGCTCACGCCATCGTCCGCGGCGCGCGCGCGGCTGGCCGGCTGACCCTGGAGCCGGCCGAGGCGCGCGACCTGCTGGCGGCATTCCAGGTGCCGGTGCACGACACCATGCCGGTGGGGCTGTATGAACCCCTGTCGCGGCCCTTGGCCATACGGGTCCAGCGCGATGCGCATTTCGGGCCGGTGATTCGCTTCGGCCCGGGCGGCCCCGACGCGGTGCTCAGCCTGGCCGATCGCGGCATGGATCTGCCGCCACTCAATGGTTTTCTGGCGCGTCAATTGATGGAGCGCAGCCGCATCTGGCGCAAGGTGCTGGCGGCACGGCTGGGCACCGCCGTCTCTGAAGCGCTGCAGCAGGCCTTGGTGCAGGTGTCGGAGCTGATCACTGAACTGCCCGACGTCGCCTCGCTGGACATCGATCCGCTGTATGCCGGCGAAACGCGTCTGTATGCGCGTTCGCTGCGCGTCACGCTGACGGCCGAAGCGGCGCAGGACAGCCAGCGGCTGGGCGGCTATCCGCACATGGCCATCCATCCGTATCCGTCGCGGCTGGTGCAGCAGCGAACCTTTCCTGATGGCACGCCCTGGGTCATCCGGCCCATTCGTCCCGAGGATGGCGAAGCGTTGCAGGCCTTTATCCGCAATCTGTCGGAGCGTTCGCGCTACATGCGTTTCGTGTCGATGATGCGGGAGCTGACGCCGCGCATGCTGGCGCGTTATACCCAGGTCGACTATGACCGTGAGGTGGCCCTGGTGGCGACCACCGAGGTACCGAATCCGGCTCACCGTGGCCACCCGCATGAGGTGATCATCGGACTGGCCCACTATCTGCGCAATCCGGATGGACGCGGCGCCGAGTACGCGCTGGTCCTGGGCGATGATTGGCAGGCAAGGGGGCTGGGCGGCCAGTTGATGCAGGCCCTCATCGACGCCGCGCGTGAGCAGGGCCTGGAATATATCGACGGTCTGGTGCTGGCGGCCAACCGGCCGATGCTGACGCTGATGCAGCGACTGGGGTTCACCAACGATCCGGCGCCGGACGACGATGCGACCATGCGCCGGGTATGGCTGCGGCTGGACGGCGGCTGACGCCGTCCATTCCTCATACAGGCGGCTGACGCCGTCCACGCCTCATCCAGGCGGTCAAGCGCCGGCCCGCCCCCGGCTTACGCCAGCACTTCCTGCAGGAAGGCCGAGATATCCGCCACTTCCTCGGCGCACACCGAGTGCGGCATGGGGTAGTCGTGCCAGCGCACGTCATGGCCCAGGGAGACCAGCAGGTCGCGCGAGGCCGTGGCGCGCGGCAATTCCACCACCGGGTCGTAGGTGCCATGCGCCATGAAGATGGGGGTGTCCTGATTCGCCCCATGGCGCTCGGCCGCGGCCAGGTCCAGCAGCGGCAGGTAGCCGGACAGGGCCATCATGCCCGCCAGTTTTTCCGGCAGGCGCAGGCCCGTGTGCAGTGTCATGGCGCAGCCTTGCGAAAAGCCGGCCAGCACGATGCGCGAGGTGGGAATGCCGCGGGCGTTTTCACGGGCGATGATGGCGCGGATGGCGGTTTCCGATCGGCGGATCCCGGCGCCGTCCTCGCGCCGCACCAGGTCGCGGTTGAGAATGTCGTACCAGGCGGGCATGGCCATGCCGCCGTTGATCGTCACCGGCTGCACCGGCGCGTTGGGGAACACGAAGCGCACCGCCGGCGTGGCGGGCAGGCGCAATTCCGGCACGATGGGCACGAAGTCGTTGCCGTCCGCGCCCAGGCCGTGCATCCAGATGACGGCGTGGGTCGGTTGCGGGCCGGTTTGGAGTTCGACGCAGTCGAGCAGGTCGGGAGTGGTGTCTGAGGTCATGGAGTCGGTGATGCCGGGTCGGTCATGCAGGGAGTGTCACGCACGGTGGGTCGAGCCGGGGCCTTCATGCAAGATCATTCATGCGAGATCATGCATGCAAAGGCCGCCCTGCCGGACTTTCATGCAAGGTCCTTCAGCGCCTGGAACAGCGCGCGGTAGTGCTTGCGCTTAGGGTCCTGCCCCTGCTGCAGCTCGGTATTGGCGCGGGCTTCCTTGCGGGCTTCGCGGATGATCGTGCGCAGATGCTGCACGTCGGCGCCGGGGTACAGGTTGAGCAACTCGGTCAATGCCGCGTCATCGTCGATCAGCCGCTCGCGCAGCTTTTCCAGGCGATGCATGGCGGCGGTTTCCTCACGCGAGCCGTTGCGCCAGATGTCCAGCTGCCGGCGGATGTCGTCGGCGGGGGCGTCGCGCATGAGCTTGCCGACGTAGTGGGTCTGGCGGCGCAGGCCTTCCCGGCTGGTGGTGCGCTGCGCTTCGCGGATGGACTCATACAGGCGCTCGGCCAGGGGCAACTGGCGCAGCCGTTCCGGCGAAAGCGCGATCAGCTCTTTGCCCAGGTCGGTGAGCGCCAGCATTTCCCGTTTGACTTGCGACTTGCTGGGGCGATCGTAGCCGTTGTCGTCTTCATCGTCGGTGGCGGGGGCGTCGGGCTGGTCGTGCATGGTGGCTGATAGTGGAGATGACAGGAAAAGGGGGCAAATAAAACGCGAAACGTGCTGCGCGGTGGCGGACCTGGGTATCATACCCGTCTCTCTGAAGCGAGCTTTCATGGTCAATTCCTCTTCCTCCCTGCCGATTGCCGAAAACCACGCGCGATTCAGCGAACTGGTCGAAAGCGCCCTGGCGCACGCCCGTAAGATCGGCGCCAGCGATGCCGCGGCCGAAGTCTCCGAAAGCCTCGGGCTGTCGGTGTCGGTACGCAAGAACGATATCGAGACGGTCGAGCAGACGCGCGACCGCTCCCTCGACGTCACCGTCTATGCGGGCCAGCGCCGTGGCTCGGCGTCGACCTCGGACTTTTCGCCCAACGCCTTGCGCGAAACCGTGGAGGCTGCCTGGCACATTGCCAGCGCCACCGCCGAAGATCCTGCCGCAGGGCTGCCGGACGCCGAGAATCTGGCGCGCGACTATCCGGATCTGCATTTGCACCATCCCTGGGCCATCGATACGGATGCCGCTGCCGAACTGGCCCTGCGTGCCGAACGGGCCGCGCGCGCCGTCGATCCCCGCATCACTAATACGGAAGGCGCTTCGCTCGGTACGTACGAAGGCCAGTTCGTGATGGGCAATACCCGCGGTTTTCTGGGCGGCTATCCTTATTCGCGGCACAGCCTGTCGGTGGCGCCCATCGCCGGGCGTGGCAGCAGTATGCAGCGCGACTTCTGGTACTCCAGCGAGCGCGATGCCGGCAATTTGGCCAATCCCGAGGCGGTCGGCCGCTATGCCGCCGAGCGTGCCTTGTCGCGCCTGTCGGCCCGCCGCATTCCCACCGGCAAGTTCCCGGTGCTGTTCGAGGCGCCGCTGGCGCTGGGCCTGCTGGGCGCGCTGACCCAGGCCACCAATGGCGGTGCGCTTTACCGCAAGGCCACCTTCCTGCTCGACAGCCTGGGCAAGTCCGTGTTGGCGGACCACTTGGACGTGACCGAGGATCCGCACGTCCCCGGCGCCATGGGCAGTTCGCCGTTCGATGACGAAGGCGTGGTCACGCGGGCGCGCGACGTGGTAAGGGGTGGGGTGCTGCAGGGTTACTTCCTGTCGACCTATACGGCTCGCAAGCTGGGCATGGCGGTGACGGGCAATGCGGGTGGTTCGCACAACCTGACGTTGGCGTCGCGCAACACGCGGCCGACCGATGATCTGCCGGCGATGCTGCGCAAGATGGGCACTGGCCTGCTGGTCACCGAGCTGATCGGGCAGGGCGTCAATTACGTGACCGGCGATTATTCGCGGGGTGCGTTTGGCTACTGGGTGAAGGATGGCGTGATCCAGCATGCGGTGGAAGAAGTGACCATCGCGGGCAATCTGGCCGACATGTTCCGCCAGATCGTGGCGGTGGGTGCGGACGAAATCGTGCGCGGCACCAAGCGCACGGGCTCCATCCTGATCGAGCAAATGGCTATTGCGGGGGCGTAAGGCGCCCCAATTGGCCGCTTTTCGCGCTAATCCCAGGTTTCAAGCCGCAACAAATCGAGTAATAATGCCGGACTTGCCCGCGTTCATTTCCCTGTCAAGAGTGGGCGCGCATGGGGTTAGATAGCGTTTTTGCATTATTTTTTCGGTCAGATGCGGCGTAAGCCGTCGCTAGTCTTATTCGTCCAGCCCGGGCGCAAGACCCTGGCGTTTACACATACGAGCGTGAGAGAGAGGGTGTTCCCATGATTTTCACTTATAAGAAACTGCTGGCCGCCGCGGTGCTGGCCGGTTCGCTGCCCGCCGCTCACGCGGCTGATATCAAGCTGGGCGTGGCCGAAGCCCTGTCCGGCGGCGCCGCTCAGTACGGCGTGGCCATCCGCAACGGCTTCCAGCTGGCCGCGGACGAAATCAACGCCGCCGGTGGTATCAACGGCAACAAGCTGGCGTTGGTGATCGAAGACGAACAAGGCAAGAAAGAAGAAGCCATCAACGTCTTCAAGAAGCTGATATTCCAGGACAAAGTCCTGATGACCTTCGGCCCGACCCTGTCGAATTCGGCCCAGGCCGCCGACCCCATCGCCCAGGCCGGCAAGACCGTGGCCTTCGGCACGTCCAATACCGCCGACGGCATCACCTCCATCGGCAACTATGTCTTCCGCAACTCGGTGACCGAAGCCGACGTGCTGCCCGCCACCCTGAAGATGGCCATGGACAAGGCCGGCGTGAAGAAAGTCGCGGTGCTGTACGGCAACGACGACGTCTTCACCAAGAGCGGCTACGACAACTTCAAGAAGGCCCTGGAAGACCTGAAGATTCCGGTCACCACCACGGAAACCTTCGCCAAGGGCGATGTCGACTTCAAGGCCCAGCTGACCAAGATCAAGGGCACCAACCCGGACGCCATCGTGCTGTCGGCGCTGCTGGCCGAAGGTGGCCCCATCATGGTGCAGGCGCGCCAGATCGGTCTGAACGTGCCGTTCATTGGCGGCAACGGCATGAATTCGGTTAAGATCTTCGACCTTGCGCCGGGCGCCGCCTCGAACGATCTGTGGATCGGCAGCCCCTGGTCGATCGAAAATCCGGCCCCTGAAAATACCAAGTTCATCGGTGCCTACAAGGCCAAGTACAACGCGGCCCCCGATCAATTCGCGGCGCAGGCCTATGACGCGATGCATATCGTTGCCGAAGCCCTGAAGAAGACCAAGCTGACGGGTGATCTCAACGCCGACCGCGCCGCCTTGCGCGAAACCCTGCCTGGCGTGACCTGGACCGGTGCCACCGGCGCCTTCAAGTTCCGCCAAGCCAAGGACCGCGCCGGCAAGCCCGCTGGCTATGACGCCGAGCAAGCCCCCATCGTCAGCGTGACGAAGGACGGCAAATACGTGATCGTGAAGTAATCCCAAGTATGGCGAGCGCGGCCTAGGCCGTGTTCGACGCCTTGCGGGCCGCGGCCGCCGTCGCAGCCCGCAAGGCGTTTTTCGATTCGGAACCCCTGGTATGTTGGAACAACAATTCGTCAATGCCTTGTCGCTGGGCTGTGTATACGCCTTGTTCGCGCTGGGCTTCACGCTGGTCTTCGGCGTGTTGGGCATCATCAATCTGGCTCATGGCGCCGTGTTCATGGTGGGCGCCTATGTGGCGCTGGCCTTCATCACCAAACTGGGTGTTCCGCTATGGGTCGCCATCATCGGCGCATTTATCGCGTCCGGCGTGGTGGGTGCGCTGATCGACTGGCTGGTGCTCAAACCGCTGCGCAAGCGCAATGCGCCGCACTTGATTCCCATGATCGCCACCATCGGCGTGGGCATCATCTTGAACAATGGCATGCAGGGCGTCTACGGCGCCAGCAACCAGCGCTTCCCCGTGGGCATCGTGCCCGATCAGACGCTGGTGATCGCGGGCATGCACGTAACGGTCATCGAGCTGGCCATCATCTTCCTGTCGTTCGCGCTGATGGCGGTGCTGATGCTGGTCATGCACCGCACCCAGTTCGGCCGCGCCCTGCGCGCCATCGCCGAGTCGCCCAAGGCAGCCTGGCTGCTGGGGATCAACGTCGAGCAATTGTTCCTTGTGACCTCCTTCATGGCGGGTGCGTTGGGTGGCGTGGCTGGCCTGCTGATCGGCCTGTACTCCAACGCCGTTTTCCCGCTGATGGGCCAACCCATGCTGCACAAGGGTATCGCCGTCATCATCCTGGGTGGCATGGGCGATATCCGTGGCGCCATGCTGGGCGGCCTGTTCCTGGGCTTCGCCGAGGTGCTGTCGGTCGCGTACATCGGTTCGACGATGCGTGACGCGGTGGCCTTCGGCCTGCTCTTCCTGATTCTGCTGGTGCGCCCCCAGGGCCTGTTCGGCAAAGTGGTGCAACGCAAGGCTTGAGCATGAGCGGACTCGAAAATTTCTGGAATATCTACGGCAACCTGGTCATGTCGCTGGGTACCAACGCCCTGTTGGCGTTGTCTATCTGGCTGACCTTGGCTTGCGGCATGCTGGCCATGGCCAATGCGGCTTTCATGGGCATCGGTGCCTATGCGGCGGCGCTGCTGACGATGAACTACGACATGCCGTTTTCCGTGGCGCTGGCGGGCGGCATGGCCGCCCCGGCCCTGGTGGCGGCGCTGATCGGCTTGCCCACCATCCGGCTATCCGGCGTCTATCTGGCCATGGCCACACTGGGCTTCGGCGAAGTGGTGCGGGTGGCCATTCTGAATACCGAATCGGTGACCGGCGGCGCGCTGGGCCTGAACGGCATTCCACAATTGACGCAGTGGTGGCATGTGGTGGGCGCCGTGGTCATCGTGTTGTTGGTGCTGTGGCGCATGCGTGCATCCAAGGTCGGCCGTGCCTTCGACGCCATTCGTGGCGATGAAACCGCCGCCGGCCTGATGGGCATCGACGTGCGCGCCAACAAGATGCTGGCCTTCATTCTGGGTGCCGCTGTCGCTGGCCTGGCCGGCGCGCTCAATGCCCACCTGACGTTTTTCATCGGCCCGCAGGAATTCGGTTTCGACCGTGGCGTGGAAATCCTGACCATGACCATCCTGGGGGGTATCAACAGCCTGATCGGACCGCTGCTGGGCAGCGCCATCATTACCGTGCTGCCGGAAGCGCTGCGCGGGCTGGGCGATTTCCGCCTGGTCGCCAACGGGGTCATCCTGGTGCTTATCGTTCTGTTCCTGCCGCAAGGCATCTGGGATCCGGCGCGTTTCGCGCGCTGGACGCGCAAGGGAGGCAAGCGCCATGCTTGAACTCTCCAATATCTCCATGCGTTTTGGCGGCCTGCATGTGCTGCATGACGTCAATCTCAATGTTCCGCAAGGTTCCATCTTCGGCCTGATCGGCCCCAATGGCGCCGGCAAGACCACGGTCTTCAACATCATCACCGGTCTGTTGCGCCCCAGCGGCGGCAATGTGTCCTTCGATGGCAAGAGTCTGCTGGGCGTCAAGCCGCACCGCATCACCCGCGCCGGCGTGGCGCGCACCTTCCAGAACATCCGCCTGTTCAAGGAAATGACGTTGCTGGAAAACGTGGTGGTGGGTGCCTACCGGCATATGCACTACGGCGTCGGCGGCCTGTTGTTCAGCCTGCCCAACTTCCGCAAGCATGAAGCCCAGGCGCGCGAGCGCGCGCTGGAGCTGCTGAGCTGGATGAAGCTGGACCACAAGGCCCACGACCTGGCCGACAATCTGTCCTACGGCGAACAGCGCCGCCTGGAGCTGGCGCGCGCGCTGGCGACCGAGCCGCGCCTGCTGCTGCTGGACGAGCCGGTGGCCGGCATGAACACCGGCGAGCGCGCCGAACTGATGCGCGAGATCGAAGCCATCCGCGGCCGCGGTTACACCATCCTGATGATCGAGCACGACATGCGCTTCGTGATGGGGCTGTGCGAGACCATCGCGGTGCTGAACTTCGGCAAGATCATCGCCAGCGGCGCGCCGGATGCGATCCGCAACAATGAACAGGTCATCGAGGCTTATCTGGGCCGCGACGACGAAGAGGACGAGCAAGCCGCGGAGGTGCGCGCATGACCGCCATGCTGGAAATACGCGGCCTGGAAATCAACTACGGCCATATCGAGGCGGTGCGCGGCGTCGACATGTCGCTGGACGCCGGGCAGATCACCGCCCTGGTGGGCGCCAACGGTGCCGGCAAATCGACCACCTTGCTGGCCTTGTCGGGCCTGTTGCCCAAGGCCAAGGGTTCGGTACTGTTCGAAGGCGAGGACATCACGCGCCTGGCCCCGCATCAGATCGTCGCGCGCGGCATCGTGCAGGTGCCTGAAGGGCGCGCCATTCTCACCACCATGACGGTGCGCGAGAACCTGGAGCTGGGGGCTTATCGCCGCGGGCGCGCCAAGGTCGAAGACGATCTGGAATACATCTTCAATCTGTTTCCCCGCCTGAAAGAGCGCCTGCAGGGCGTGGCCGGCAATCTGTCGGGCGGCGAACAACAGATGCTGGCGATCGGCCGCGCGCTGATGGCCAAGCCGCGCCTGTTGCTGCTGGACGAACCGTCGATGGGCCTGGCACCGATCGTGGTGCAGGAAATCTTCCGCGCCGTGCGTGCCATCAACGCCGATGGGCTGACGCTGTTCCTGGTGGAGCAGAACGTACGCCAGGCCTTGAAGATCGCGCAGAAGGGCTACGTGCTGGAGAACGGCGCGCTGGCCTTGTCGGGTAGCGGCCGCGAACTGCTGGGCCACCCCCGGGTGCTGGAAGCCTATCTCGGCGGGTGATGCCGCCGGCGAACGGGCGCGGGCCGGCGATTTGGCGACCGGTCAGCCCGGGTGCCTGGCGGTTTAGGCGCCACGGTTTCACATCATTCAGCACGGATCGCTCAAATTTTGAGCAAATCCGTGCTAGAATCGCAGACTTCCCTTGTTTTCCGTACTCGCACGGGCGAACCAACAACGCTTAGGCGGGGCGGCGAAGGGGGGGATTCCAGGCGGGATTTCTCCGCCGGAAAACCAATATATCTCTCTAGGAACCATCATGAAGACCTTTGTGGCCAAGCCGCATGAAGTCAAGCGTGACTGGTTTGTGATCGACGCGAAGGGCAAAGTCCTCGGTCGTGTGGCCAGCGAAGTCGCACGTCGTCTGCGTGGCAAGCACAAACCCGTTTTTACGCCGCACGTTGACACTGGTGATTACATCATCATCATCAACGCGGCCGATATCGTCGTTACCGGGAACAAGGCGCTGGACAAGAAGTACTACCGCCACTCGACCTACCCGGGCGGTATCACCGAGACCAACTTCGGTAAGATGCAGCAACGTTTCCCCGGCCGCGCCATTGAAAAGGCGGTCAAGGGCATGCTCCCGAAGGGTCCGCTTGGCTACGCCATGTTCAAGAAGCTGAAGGTGTACGCGGATGACAAGCATCCGCACACCGCGCAGCAACCTCAGCTGCTGGAAATCTAAGGAATCGACATGATCGGTAACTGGAATTACGGAACCGGCCGTCGTAAAACTTCGGTGGCGCGTGTGTTCCTCAAGAAAGGCTCGGGCAAGATCGTCGTCAACGGCAAGCCCGTCGACGAGTTTTTCGCTCGTGAAACCGGCCGTATGGTCGTGCGCCAGCCGCTGGAACTGACTGGCCACCTGGAATCCTTCGACATCCGTGTCAACGTGCATGGCGGTGGCGAATCGGGTCAAGCCGGTGCAGTGCGCCACGGCATCACCCGCGCGCTCATCGACTACGATGCCACGCTGAAGCCCGCGCTGTCGCAGGCTGGCCTGGTGACTCGTGATGCTCGTGAAGTCGAACGTAAGAAGGTCGGTCTTCGCAAGGCGCGTCGTCGCAAGCAGTTCAGCAAGCGTTAATGCCCAGCAAAAAGGCCGCGAAAGCGGCCTTTTTGTTGTTTGCTAGACTTTTGCTTATTTCCTGCCGCGCATCCTTCCGCTAAAAACATGCCCCGCTCGGTCGTCTTCCGCATCCTCCTCGTCCTGATCGTCGGTCTGGTGATTGGCGCGGAGGCCATGTACCTGGTCCAGCAGCAGCGCCATGCGGACAGCGATGCGCCTACGCCGGAGGCGATGCAGGCACTGAATGCGGAGCTGGCGCAGCGCGGTGCCGATCTGGCGTTCGTGCGACGTCAACTGGACATGGCCGAGGGCGAGCTGGCGGTGGAACGGTCCACGCGCGATACGCTGTCGGCCCAGGTCAGTAGCCAGATGGACCAGCTTGGCACCTTGCGTGACCGGCTGGCCTTCTATGAGCAATTGCTGCCGCCCGGCCCCGGCGGCGTGGTCAGCGTACGCGGCCTGGACATCGAACATACCGCCGAAGGCCTGAGCTACCGCGTGCTGTTGATGCGCAGTGCCCGCAGCGGCAGTCCGCCTTTCGTCGGCAGCCTGCAGTTCGTCGCGGAAGGCACGCAGAACGGCAAGCCGAAAACCGCCGTGCTCAGCCTTTTGCGTCCGGCCAGCCCGACGCCGAAGACCGCTGCGGACACCATCCCGTTCGATTTTGATCAATATCAGCGTGGCCAAGGGCTGCTGGCCGTGCCTGAAGGCTTCGTTCCCGCGTCGATCACCCTCAATGTGCTGGAAGGGGGTGTGGTGCGGGCGACACGCACGGTGAAAGGTCCCTTCTGAGGTGACCTGCGTCAATAGCCCCGGTCCCGTGTAGGTGTATTGGGCGGGCTTGAGCCGCCCGCAGTATAGTAGACAGATGCCGGCGCCACGGTGCCGCCTGAATTCGCCCCTAGAGGGCAGGAGTCCCGATTATGAACGCTGTTGTTACTGAAACCGTAGACCTGCAAGCCCCCCCTCCCATTCCGCTGGTGTTCACCGATTCCGCCGCGGCCAAGGTCAAGGATCTGCTCGCTGAAGAAGGCAATCCCGAACTGAAGCTGCGCGTGTTCGTGCAAGGCGGCGGCTGTTCTGGTTTCCAGTATGGTTTCACCTTCGACGAGACCGTCAACGAAGACGACACCGTGCTGGACAAGGAAGGCGTGCAATTGCTCGTCGACCCGATGAGCTTCCAATATCTCGTAGGCGCCGAAATCGACTACAAGGAAGACCTCGAAGGCGCGCAATTCGTCATTCGCAACCCGAACGCCACCACTACCTGCGGTTGCGGATCGTCGTTCTCGGTTTGATCAGCATTTGACGCTCGCGGTGTCCTGCCAAGGATAGCCGCGTGAAAAAGGCCAGCCATCCAAGATGCCTGGCCTTTTGTTTATTCCTCTTTTTGTTCGCCTTTTCGCCCGCGCTTTTTACTGCCAGCGATCCGCGCTGGAACCGAAAGGCGCGTCAGGCGGGATACAGCGCACCCAGCACACGGGGCCCGCGGGCGCCCGTTACCTCGGGTAGCCCCGCCGGCACGCGGTCCAGGAAAGCCTGGGCCAGCCAGGCGAAGGCGAAAGCTTCCACCGCCTGCGCGGGTACGCCGGCCTCGTCGGTCGGCAGCACCGGCCGCTGCAGGCAGTCACGCAGATCCCGCATCAGCCCGCTGTTCCTGACGCCGCCCCCGCATACCAGTACTTCCCGCGTATCCGGTGCATACGCCGCGATGGCGTCCGCCACCGTGCGCGCGGTGAAGCGCTGCAAGGTGGCCTGGATGTCCTGCGGCTGCAGCGCGCGGCAATACCCGGCCCAGGCGGCCAGGCGCTGGTCCAGCCAGGTGCGGTTGAACAGGTCGCGGCCGGTGGACTTGGGCGGCGGCAGCTTCAACCAGGGCTCGCTGGACAGCAGGTAATTGAGGATGTTGTCGTCGGCCTTGCCGCTGGCCGCATAGGCGCCGTCGTTGTCGTAGGGCTGGCCGGTATGGCGTTGGCACCAGTCATCCAGCAGCATGTTCGCGGGGCCGGTGTCGAAGCCGACGATGGGACGGCCTGGCGCCAGCAGCGTCACATTGGCGATGCCGCCCAGATTGAGGACGGCGCGAGGGGTAGCGCTGGCGAAGATGGCTGCATGGAAGGCCGGCACCAGCGGCGCCCCCTGGCCGCCCGCGGCGACGTCACGGCTGCGGAAGTCCGCCACCACGGCGATGCCGCAGCGTTCGGCCAGCAGGGCCGGCGCATTCAATTGAATAGTGAAACCGAGGTCAGGGCGATGGCGCACCGTCTGGCCGTGCGCACCGATGGCGGCGATGTCAGTCGCGGCCACGCCGGCCTGCCGCAGCAGGGCCTGGACCACGTCGGCATAGACGCCGACCAGGGCCTGCGCGGCCAACGCCGCGCGTTCGAGTTCGTCGGGACCGGAAGTGTTCAGCGCCAGCAGCGCCTGGCGCAGGTCGGCCGGCATCGGCAGATCGGCTTGCGCCAGCAGTTCAGGCTGGGCGCCGCCCAGCCGGACCAGCACGCCGTCCACCCCGTCCGTACTGGTGCCGGACATCAAACCGATAAGCAAACGAGGTGTGCTCATGGCGTCGGCTCCAGATTGGCTCGGGTTGTGATGGTTGCTGGGCGGCTGCCTGGCCTAGTTCACGTTGGCACTGGCCAGCGCGCCCGGCATGGCCTGCTGGAACTTGGCCAGCAGTTCGATCTGCTGGCGGTAACCGCCGGCCAGCTTGGCGAATGCCGCCTTGTCGTTGCCTTCCAGGCTGCGCGCTACCGGCAGGTCCACCGACAGGGGATCGATCGGCTCGTTGTTGACGCGGAATTCGTAATGCAGATGCGGACCCGTGGCCCAGCCGGTCATGCCGACGTAGCCAATGACTTCGCCCTGCGTGACGCGCGCGCCTTTGCGGATGCCCTCGGCGATCCGGCTCTGGTGCGCGTACAGCGTGGAGTATTTGGCGTCGTGCTTGATGATGACGACGTTGCCATAGCCGTTCTGCGTGCCCGCGAATTCCACCGTGCCATCAGACGTGCTGTGGATGGGCGTGCCCGAGGGCGCGGCGTAATCCACGCCTTTATGGCCGGTCCATGTCTTGTGGATCGGATGCATGCGCATGCCGAAAGTCGAGCTGATGCGGCTGAATTTCAGGGCGGTCCGCAGGAACGCGCCGCGCAGGCTGGTACCGTCGAAGCCGTAATACGCACCGCTATTGCTGCCATCGGGGCTGAACCAGACAGCCGTATAGGTCTTGTCCTGGTTCTTGAATTCCAAGGCCAGCACGCGGCCGGCGCCGGCGTAGCGGCCATCGTGCGAGCGCACCTCGTAGACGACGCGGAACTCGTCACCCTGGCGCAGATTGCGCAGGAAGTCGATCTTGGCGCTGAGGATGTCGGCCATCTGCATGGTGACCGAATCGGGCACGCCGGCTTCGTCGGTGGCGGCGAACAGCGAGGAACGGATGGTGCCCACGGCCACACGGGTCTGGCGATCCGTGTTCTGCGTGACTTCCTCGGCCTTGTAGCTGTCGCCGGCGGGAACCACATTCAGGTAGCGCGTTACCACCTGGCCATCGCTTTCATTGCCGGGGGTATGAACGTAGCGCAGCCACAGCAGCTTGCCGGATTCGTCGGTTGCAGCCTGCACGGAACGGCCAGGGTACAGCTTGTAGATGCTGCGCGCGCTGGGATCGTGGGTCAGGAAAACCTGCAGCTTGTCGTCGTCCAACTCCAGCCGCTGCAGCACCGCGGCCAGCGTATCGCCAGGGCGGATACGGGCTTCGCTGATATAGGGGGCATCGGGGTTGGCGCTGACCTGGTATTCGTCCGGCGAGAGCGTCATGACGCTCTGTACCAACTGGGACGGGGGCAGATCGCTGACATTGGTTTGCGGGACCATGCCGACCGCGGCGGCGGCGGCGAACAAACCCAGAGCGGAGGCGACAAGAGCGCCACGGAAAAACTTGGCGCGTTTGGTGATCGGTGGGTCGGCGTCTATGAGCTGCGGGGCATTCGTCTGTGCCGCGCTGGCCGCCGGGTCTTGAAACCCTCGGGTCATCGTCGAAAAAACCTCGGGGACGGAACCCCTGTATGACAGTTGCGTATGATTAGGGCGCTATCCTAGCCCATTCGGCTAGAATTTTCGACCAATTTTCAGATCTTTCCATACGTGAAAGTGCCGAAATTGCCCTCCGTCCCACCCCGAACGGCTCGCCGATTTTTCCGTTCCGGATTTTCCGTCCTGGTTCAGCAAGGTTGTCCCTGACTATGTCCCACCCCGAAGCCCCCATCACTCCCGAGGTCGAGGCCGACCTGCGCGTCGCCAAACGTGGCTGCGATGAACTGCTGGTCGAGTCCGAATTCGTGCGCAAGCTGGCGCGCAGCCGCGCCACTGGCGTGCCGCTGCGTATCAAGCTGGGACTGGATCCCACGGCGCCCGACATCCATCTGGGGCATACCGTGGTGCTGAATAAAATGCGCCAGTTGCAGGACCTGGGTCACAACGTGATTTTCCTCATCGGCGACTTCACGTCGATGATCGGCGACCCCAGTGGCCGCAACAATACCCGCCCGCCACTGACGCGGGAGCAGATCGAGGCCAACGCCAAGACCTACTACGCCCAGGCCAGCCTGGTGCTGGATCCGGCGCGTACCGAAATCCGCTACAACTCCGAATGGTGCGACCCGCTGGGCGCGCGCGGCATCATCCAGCTGGCCTCCCGTTACACCGTGGCGCGCATGATGGAGCGTGACGATTTCACCAAGCGCTTCAAGGGTGGCGTGCCCATCGCGGTGCATGAATTCCTCTATCCCCTGATGCAGGGTTACGACTCGGTAGCGCTGAAGTCCGACCTGGAGCTGGGCGGCACCGACCAGAAATTCAACCTGCTGGTCGGCCGCGAGCTGCAGAAAGAATACGGCCAGGAGCAGCAGTGCATCCTGACGATGCCTTTGCTGGTGGGGACGGATGGCGTCGAGAAGATGTCGAAATCCAAGGGCAATTACATCGGCATTTCGGACACGCCGGAATCGATGTTCGGCAAGCTGATGTCGATTTCCGACACCCTGATGTGGCGCTATTTCGAACTGCTGTCGTTCCGCACGCTGGAAGACATCGCCGCGCTGAAGGCGGAAATCGACGGCGGCCGCAACCCGCGCGATGCGAAAGTCGCGCTGGGCCAGGAAATCGTCGGCCGTTTTCACGGTGCCCAGGCGGCGGTGGCTGCCCTGGCTGCCTTCGAAGCGCGTTTCCGCGATGGCGCCTTGCCGGAGGACATGCCCGAGGTCAAGGTGGCCGGCGCGCCGCTGGGCATCCTGAAGGTGTTGCGCGAGGCAGGGCTGTGCGCTTCCGGCGCCGAAGCCCAGCGCAACATCGAGCAGGGTGGCGTGCGCGTCAACGGCGACAAGGTGGAAGACAAATCGTTGCAATTGACCGCGGGCGAGTATGTCATCCAGGTGGGCAAACGCAAGTTCGCCCGTGTAACCTTGGCCGGGTAGTTGGCGCCGTACGCCCGAATCTGTAAGCCTGGATTGGAACTACGCAAGTCAATTCAAAACAGATACGCTTAAGTCTGTCCGACGCATCAGGAGGCATGCCATGAAGCTCGCGAGCTTGTCTTTTTCCGATAACGAGGCTCTTTCCGAACGCTACGCGTTCGGCCGCATCGACGCGCAAACCCATATTGCGCTGGCCGATAACTGCAACCCCCAGTTTTCATGGGATGACGTGCCCGAGGGTACCCGTTCGTTCGCCCTGGTGGCGCACGATCCCGACGTCCCCAGCAAGCCGGACGACGTCAATCAAGAGGGCCGCGAGGTGCCGGCGGATTTGCCCCGGGTGGATTTCTACCACTGGGTGCTGATCGATCTGGCCCCGGAAACCCGGGAAATCGAAGAGGGCGCTTTCTCCAACGGCATCACGCCGCGCGGCAAGGGCGGTCCGATGGCGCCGCAGGGCACTCGCCAGGGGGTGAACAGCTATACCGACTGGTTCGCGGCCGACCATGACATGAGCGGCGATTATTTCGGCTACGACGGTCCGTGCCCGCCGTGGAACGACACGATTCCGCACCATTACGTCTTCACCCTGTATGCGCTGAGCGTGCCGAAGCTGGAGCTGGAAGGGGCTTTCACGGGCGCCGACGTGCTGGCCGCCATCAAGGGCAAGGTGCTGGCGCAGGCCGCGTTGACGGGGACCTATACCCTGAATCCCGACCTGGCACCCAAGCAGATCGGTACGACTTCGGCCTGACCCCGGCCGACCGGCTCGATTCTGGATACAACGGCGGGCTTGCCCGCCGTTTTCATGCCCGCCCGCCGCCGACATCTGCGTGAAATATTTTCATGCTTGCTTGAGTAGGGTCGTTGCCCGACCCCGTTTCGCTGCTTTTTTGCTCTTTTCGCCATGTTTTCGCAGCTTTTTCTGTTCGTTTTCTGATTTGGGGCGTGACGCGAAGGTCTCTTTGGGGGCTGCCATTCCTGGGTGGCGCTGTAAACTACCGCCTGACCCCTGGTTTTCCCCGATTTTCAGACTTCCCTCTCAGGACTTTCCATGTTTGACCGCTCCCGTACGATCTCCCAGGTTGACCCCGATCTCTGGGCCGTTATCCAGAAAGAAAATGTGCGCCAGGAACAGCACATCGAACTGATCGCTTCCGAAAACTACGCCAGCCCCGCCGTCATGCAGGCGCAGGGCACGCAGCTCACCAACAAGTACGCGGAAGGCTATCCCGGCAAGCGCTACTACGGCGGTTGCGAGTTCGTCGACATCGCGGAGCAGTTGGCTATCGACCGCCTGAAGCAGCTGTTTGGCGCCGAAGCCGCCAACGTGCAGCCCAATTCCGGTTCGCAGGCCAACCAGGGCGTCTACATGGCAGTGCTCAAGCCGGGCGACACCGTGCTGGGCATGAGCCTGGCCGAGGGTGGCCACCTTACCCACGGCGCATCGGTCAATGCTTCCGGCAAGCTCTACAACTTCCTGCCCTACGGTCTGGATGGCGCTGAAGTGCTGGACTACGGCAAGGTCGAGGCGCTGGCCCAGGAGCACAAGCCCAAGCTGATCGTGGCTGGGGCATCCGCTTATTCCCTGCACATCGATTTCGAACGCATGGCCCGCATCGCGCGCGACAACGGCGCGCTGTTCATGGTGGACATCGCCCACTACGCCGGTCTGGTGGCGGGTGGCGCGTATCCCAACCCGGTGCCGCATGCCGATTTCGTCACGTCGACCACCCACAAGTCGCTGCGCGGCCCCCGTGGTGGCGTGATCATGATGAAGGCCGAGTTCGAGAAGGCCATCAATTCCGCCATCTTCCCGGGCATTCAGGGTGGTCCCCTGATGCATGTCATCGCCGCCAAGGCCGTGGCGTTCAAGGAAGCCCTGCAGCCGGAATTCAAGGACTACGCCGACCAGGTGGTGAAGAACGCCAAGGTGCTGGCGGAAACCTTGGTCAAGCGCGGCTTGCGCATCGTGTCCGGCCGTACCGAAAGCCACGTCATGCTGGTCGACCTGCGTGCCAAGGGCATCACCGGCAAGGAAGCGGAAGCGGTGCTGGGCCAGGCCCACATCACGGTCAACAAGAACGCCATCCCCAACGACCCGGAAAAGCCTTTCGTCACCAGCGGCATCCGCCTTGGTACCCCGGCGATCACCACCCGTGGTTTCAAGGAAGCGGAAACCGAGCTCACCGCCAACCTGATCGCCGACGTGCTGGATAACCCGCGCGACGAAGCGAACATCAGCGCGGTGCGGACCCGTGTAGATGCGCTGACCGCCAGCCTGCCGGTCTACGGCGGCTGACGAGGGTCCGGCAACGTGCGCTGTCCATTCTGCGGGCACTCGGACACCCAGGTCGTCGACAGCCGGGTGTCCGAAGAAGGCGATACCATCCGCCGGCGCCGCCGTTGCCAGGCGTGTGACAAGCGCTTCACGACTTACGAACGGGTCGAACTGACCATGCCGTCGATCGTGAAGCGCAATGGCAGCCGCAGCGATTTCGAGCCAGGCAAGCTGCGCGGCAGCCTGTCGCTGGCGCTGCGCAAACGTCCGGTCAGCACCGAAGATGTGGACGCCGCCGTGGCGCGCATCGAGGAAACGCTGCTGGCCAGCGGCAAGCGTGAAGTGCCGTCGGCCTATGTCGGCGAGCTGGTCATGAACGAACTGAAGAAGCTCGACAAGGTGGCCTACGTGCGTTTCGCCTCGGTCTATCGCAGCTTCGAGGACATCGGCGAATTCATCGAGGCAATCCGCGAGATGCAGGGCCCGCTGCTGCCAGGCAAGTTGCGCAAGGAATAGGTAACAGGCAGCAGAGGTAACAGGCAGCAGAGGTAACAGGCAGCAGCCAACAGGCGGGTTGCTAATCGCCGCTGCGCCAGGCTCCCGGCGACAGCGCTTCGAACTTGCGCCAGACCCGGCGCAAGTGGTGCACCGAGCCGAAGCCGGTGCGTTCCGCCACGTTTTCCAGGCTCATCCCGCTTTCCCGCACCAGTTCGCGCGCCATGGCGATGCGGATGCGGTGCAGGTATTCCAGCGGCGAACAGCCGGCATGGCGCGCGAACAGCCGGGCCAGATGACGGCTGCTGGTATGCGCGCGCCGTGCCATGGCCTGTGCCGACCAGGGTGCCGCCGGTTCCTGCACGATGGCGTCCTGGATCCGGTGTACAACCGGATGCAAGTGATTACGGTGCTCCAGCCACGGCGACACCGCCGGATCGTCGCCCTCGCGGCGTAGATAGACCACCATTTCACGCGCCACCGCACTGGCTACCCGCGCGCCGCACAGGCCGGCGGTCAGATGCAAGGCCAGGTCGATGCCGGCGGTATAACCGGCGCTGCTCAGGACACGGCCGTCCTCCACGAAGATCCGGTTATCGAGCACCCGTGCTTCGGGTGCGATCCGCGCCAGCATGCCCAGGCAGGAATGATGGCTGGTGCAGGCGCGCTGGTCGAGCAAACCGGCCGCCGCGGCAAGCAGGGCGCCCCAGCATACCGTCATCAGGCGAAACCCATCTTCAGGATGGCGCCGCGCCAGCCAGTCGACCAGTTGCCGCGTTTCCTGCTCCTGCCATGCGATCTCCGCGCCCACCGTCCCGACCACCACGGCGAGCCCATGCGCGGGCAGCCGCTCCGGCAACGGCGCCAGTCCCGCCAACCGCAGGCCGGGCAGGCCGCTATCCATGCCGGGGGTGGGGCCGCAAAAATGCAGCTCGAAACTTCCAGGCGCGTATTTGTTCGCCACCCGGAACACTTCGGCCGGTCCTGCTATGTCCAGCAGGACCGTGCGCGGAAGCAGGATGAAATAGACCGGCGTGGGGGCGGGCGGCGTCGCGATGACTGGCATGACGGGCGTGTGGCGTTTTCCTGCTTCCATGGGGGGTGCCGACTGGCCTTGGCTCGCTAACCCGCCAACGCCCCGGTCGCGTCGACGATGCGGGCGAAGCGGCCATCCAGGACCAGCGTTGTGCGGTCACGGATATCGGCGGCGGTGTAGCGGCGGCCGGTGGCGCTGACCATGGGAAAGGTCAGCGTGGCGTCGGCGACGAAGCGCACCTGGAAGCCGGCGTCGGAGGCATGGCGCGTGGTCGTCTCGCAGCATTGCTCCGTGCGGATGCCGCAGACGATGACCTCCTCGATACCCTGCTCGCGCAGCCATTGCTCCAAGGTGGTGCCTTTTTGATCCTTGGCATAGAGCGCCGAGTGCACCGTTTTGTGGAATGTCGCTACGGGCGCGTAGTGAATTTCTTCCAGGGTGCGGACCAGCCCGGACTGCGGTGAGAAAGGATCATCGGCCGGCGCATCCGGTTCGTGATGAAAGATTCTCACTGCGGGAATACCCATATCGGCCGCCTGGTCGAGCACCTGCCGTAGCGCAGCGTAAAACGCCGGCAATTCTTTCTCGTCCCAATACGGACGCCGCCGGAAGGATTCCTGCACATCAATGACCAGGACTGCTTGTTTCATCTGATTCTCCGGAAATCGGCGATTGGAGCCGGGATGCTGCGCATTGTGCGACTCCGTCCCTTGCCGCGCCAGATCCGGTGCGGACCACATGCGGACCGATTCGGACATCGCCATGATGCCCGTATGGGAAATCGAATACCAGCGCGAAGACGGAGCCGGGCATACAATTCAGCTGTGACTACCGAAGCCGACCTGCACTGGATGCGCCACGCGCTGGCGCTCGCCCGAACCGTTATGTACACCACCGCACCCAACCCTCGGGTGGGATGCGTCATCGTGCGCGATGGACGTGTGATCGGTGAGGGGGCGACGCAGCCGCCCGGCGGTCCGCACGCCGAGGTCGGCGCGTTGCGCGACGCCGCGAGCCGTGGCGAATCGACCGTCGGCGCTACCTTCTACGTGACCCTGGAACCTTGCAGCCATTACGGCCGCACGCCGCCTTGCGCTGATGCGGTGGTGGCCGCGGCGCCGGCACGCGTGGTGGTGGCCATGGGTGATCCCAATCCACTGGTGGCCGGCGCCGGGCTGGCGCGGCTGCGCGACGCCGGCATTGCCGTGACGGCCGGTATCTGCCAGGAAGAAGCCCTGGCGCTGAATGCGGGTTTCGCGGCACGCATGAGCCGCGGCACCCCGTGGACCTGGCTCAAGCTGGCGGCGTCCCTGGATGGCCGCAGCGCCCTGCACAATGGCATGTCGCAGTGGATAACCGGCGCCGAGGCACGCGCCGACGGGCATATCTGGCGGGCGCGCGCCGACGTCATCCTGACCGGCATGGGCACCGTGCTCAAAGATGATCCCCAACTGACAGTGCGGGCTTTCGATCTGCCGTGCCAGCCACGCAAGGCGGTGGTGGACAGCGACCTGCGCCTGCCGGAAAACGCCCGTCTGCTCGACGGTTCCGAGGTGTGGGTCTTCACCACCAGCGATGATCAGGACAAGGCCGAGCGGTTGGCGCGGCGTAATGCGCGCGTGATCCGCTTGCCGGCCGTCGCCGATCGGGCCTGCGCTGGCCGAACGTCCATCGATAATGCCTCGGCCGGCGGCGCCGCTACTGGCGGCGCCTCTGCTGGCCGCGCCTCTGCCGGCCGCGCCTCTGCCGGCCGCGCCTCTGCTGGCCGCGTCGACCTGGCCGCGATGCTGCGCTGGATGGGCGAGCAGCAGGTCAACGAAGTCCATGTCGAGGCGGGCGCCGGTTTGAGCGGCGCGCTATTGGCCGCCGATTGCGTGGACGAAGTGCTGGCCTACATCGCACCGGTGTTGTTGGGCGATGCCGCCGGGATGGTGGGCTTGCCCATGTTGGAGAATCTGAAGGAGGCACGTCGTTTTGAATTCATCGACGTGGCACGGCTGGGCGGCGATATACGCCTGCGCGGCCGCTATGTGGAACGTTGGCAGCAGTTGATGACGGCTGCTGCCGCTATTTGAACCGGGCTCGCGTTGGCGTAGCCCTATTGTTTACCCCTAGTTCTCGGCGGCCAGGCCTCGCGGGCGCACGGCTTGCGTGCTCACTGCCCATCCGGCAACGGGTTGGTGGCTCCGGTTCAGGGAATCTACCAGGAGTGAGTTCTTATGTTTACCGGCATCGTGGCGACCGTGGGACGTATCGTGCGTGTCCAGCCTTTTGAATCCAATGACGGCGGCGCGGGTTTACACCTGTCCATCGACGCCGGCGCACTGGACTTGAGCGATGTGAGACTGGGCGATTCGATCGCCATCCAAGGCGCTTGCATGACCGTGGTTGCTTTGCAGGGGCGTGAATTCCAGGTCGATGTTTCGCGTGAAAGCCTCAGCCTGACGGTGGGGTTGGAACATCCCGGCGAGGTAAATCTGGAGAAAGCCTTGCGCATCGGCGACGCCATCGGCGGCCATCTGGTGTCCGGCCACGTCGATGGCCTGGGCATCGTGGCAAGCTACGAACAGGTCGGGGAATCGCGGGAGCTTATCATCCGCGTCCCCGCGCAACTCGCGAAATATCTCGCCTATAAAGGCTCTGTTACCGTAAATGGCATCAGTCTTACGGTAAATCGCGTGGAAGATATGCCGGATAAAAAAGGTTCCAACATAAGTATTAACGTTATTCCGCATACCCAAGAGGTGACCACGTTGCGTAACGTAAAGGCAGGCGACAAAGTTAACTTGGAAATCGACACGATCGCACGCTATGTCGAACGAATGCTGAGTGCGCCTGACGCGGTGGAGATTCGTCGCGGCGCGTAGGTCTTCAACAGGTAAAGACGGTCGCGGGTTTTTGTTTTTGGGGTTTGAGAGGTAGGTGTCGTATATCGAGATCATTTATTTCAATGCTCTCTTGTCCTCCCTCTCTTTTGCGGAACTTGTGGAGTTTGTCACTGGACTAAACCTTATCGCCGCGGACCGTAATGCCGTGTGTGTGTCGAAAGCAACAACGCATTGCCATGTATGACCCACGAATGAACTAATGGCGAATACCTCTAGCAGTGCTGAACACACAAGCACACAATGAGCTAACGGGAGCTTAGTAGACCTTTTCGCACGACGTTGTTGGAGGTGTCACGATGCTGAACATCGTAGAAGGCTTCAAGTCGCAGTACGCCAGGGATCAGGAAGCGGAGCTGACCCTCGAGGAATACCTCAATCTGGCGAAGCGTGATCCGATGGCGTATGCCAGTCCCGCCGAGCGGATGCTGGCGGCGATCGGCGAACCGGAGATCATCGACACCCGCAACGATCTGCGGCTGTCCCGGCTGTTCGCCAATCGCATCATCCGGCGCTATCCGGCCTTCAAGGAATTTTTCGGCATGGAGGACGTGATCAGCCAGATCGTGGCCTTCTTCAAGCATGCCGCGCAGGGTCTGGAAGAACGCAAGCAGATCCTCTACTTGCTGGGTCCCGTCGGCGGCGGCAAATCCTCCATCGCGGAACGGCTGAAATCCCTGATGGAAAGCTATCCCATCTATGCGCTCAAGGGATCGCCGGTCAACGAAACGCCGTTGGGCCTGTTCCACCCCGATCGCTTTGGCGAACAGCTCGAACAGGAATACGGCATTCCCCGGCGCTACCTGAGCGGCATCATGTCGCCGTGGGCGATCAAGCGCCTGAAGGAATACGACGGCGACATTTCCCAGTTCCGCGTCGTGCGCTTGAATCCGTCCGTGCTGCGCCAGTTGGCGATCGCCAAGACCGAGCCGGGCGATGAGAACAACCAGGACATTTCCTCGCTGGTCGGCAAGGTCGACATCCGCAAGCTGGATCGCTATTCGCAGGACGATCCGGACGCCTACAGCTATTCCGGTGGTCTGTGCCAGGCCAACCAGGGTTTGCTTGAATTCGTCGAAATGTTCAAGGCGCCCATCAAGATGTTGCACCCCTTGCTGACGGCGACGCAGGAAGGCAACTTCAAGGGCACCGAAGGCTTTTCGGCGATTCCGTTCAACGGCAGCATCCTGGCCCACTCGAACGAATCGGAGTGGCAGACCTTCCGCAACAACAAGCACAACGAGGCCTTCCTCGATCGTATCTACATCGTCAAGGTGCCTTATTGCCTGCAGGTGTCGGAAGAGGTCTGCATCTATGACAAGCTGCTGCGCAACAGCTCGCTGAGCGAAGCGCCGTGCGCGCCCGGCACGCTGGACATGATGGCGCAGTTCTCCGTGCTGACCCGCATCAAGGAGCCGGAGAATTCCAACATCTATTCCAAGATGCGGGTGTACGACGGCGAAACGTTGAAGGATGTCGATCCCAAGGCGAAGTCGCTGCAGGAGTACAAGGACTACGCCGGTACCGATGAAGGCATGAACGGGGTATCGACGCGTTTCGCGTACAAGATTCTTTCCAGCGTCTTCAACTACGACCAGACCGAAGTAGCGGCCAACCCGGTGCATTTGATGTACGTGCTGGAACAGCGCATCGGCCGCGAGGATTTCCCCGAGGACACGCGGCGGCGCTATCTGGAGTTCATCAAGGGTTACCTGGCGCCGCGCTATGCGGAGTTCATCGGCAAGGAAATCCAGACCGCCTATCTGGAGTCTTATTCGGAATATGGGCAGAACATCTTCGACCGTTACGTCACCTTCGCGGATTGCTGGATCCAGGATGAGGAGTTCCGGGATCCCGAAACCGGCGAAAGCTTCGACCGCTCGGCGCTGAACGACGAACTCGAGAAAATCGAGAAGCCGGCGGGCATCGCCAACCCGAAGGATTTCCGCAACGAAATCGTCAATTTCGTGTTGCGGGCGCGTGCCAACAATAGTGGCCGTAATCCGACGTGGACCAGCTACGAGAAGCTGCGGGAAGTGATCGAGAAGAAGATGTTCTCGAATACCGAAGACCTGCTGCCCGTCATTTCCTTCAATGCCAAGGCTTCGGCCGAGGACAAGAGCAAGCATCAGAGCTTCGTCGAACGGATGGTCGATAAAGGCTATACCGAGAAACAGGTGCGGCTGCTCTGCGAATGGTATTTGCGGGTCAGAAAATCCTCCTGAGCGGGGTGTTATGAACTCATTAATCGATCGTCGTCTCAATGGACGCAACAAGAGCGCCGTCAATCGGGAACGTTTTCTTCGGCGCTACAAGACTCAGGTTCGAAAAGCGGTTCGGGACCTGATTCGGGATCGCTCGATCGAAGAGATGGATCAGGGCGGGGAGATCAATCTTCCCACCCGCGACATCTCCGAACCCCGGTTCCGGCATGGATCCGGGGGCGACCGAGAGATCGTGCACCCGGGCAACCGCGAGTTCGTGACGGGCGACACCATAGACCGGCCCCAGGGTGGGGCCGGCCAGGGTGGCAACGAACCGGGCGAGGGCGACTCGGTGGACCAGTTCACGTTCACCTTGTCGCGCGCCGAGTTCCTCAATTTCTTCTTCGAGGATCTGGAGTTGCCGCATCTGGTCCGCACCCAGCTGGGTGACGTCAACCAGAAGAAGTGGCAGCGCGCCGGTTACACGACCACCGGGTCGCCCAGCTCGCTCAGCGTCAATCGCACGTTGAAGGCTTCCTTGTCGCGCCGTATCGCCTTGAGCGTGGGCGCGCGCCAGGAACTGACGGCGGCGGAGGACGAACTGGAAGCACTGCTCGCCGACAAGGCATCGGACGAGTTGGTGCAGGCGGCCCGCGCACAGGTGGAAAGCCTGCGCGGCCGGCTGGCGCGGGTGCCTTTCCTGGACGAGATCGACCTGCGCTATCGCAATCGGGTATCCGTGCCGGTGCCGGTGGCGCGGGCCGTCATGTTCTGCCTGATGGACGTCTCGGGATCCATGGACGAGACCAAGAAGGACATGGCGAAGCGTTTCTTCACGCTGCTGTACCTGTTCCTGACGCGCAAGTACGAGCATGTCGACCTGGTCTTCATCCGCCACACCGACAATGCCGAGGAAGTGGACGAGGACACCTTCTTCCACGATCCCAAGAGCGGCGGCACGGTGGTGTTGTCGGCGTTGGAGCTGATGCACGACATCATCGCCAAGCGCTATTCGCCTTCCACCTGGAACATCTACGCGGCACAGGCCAGTGACGGCGATTCGTTTGGCGCCGACGCCGGCCGCAGTGTGCGCTTCCTGTCGGAGCACTTGCTGCCGGCCACACGGTATTTCGCCTATATCGAGCTGCACGACATCCATGACGTGCGCAAGAGCAGTCTGTGGGCGGAATACGAACGCGAGCCGGCCGAGCACTTCGTCATGCGGCGCATATCCGACCGTTCGGAGATTTTCTCGGTCTTTCACGAGCTGTTCCGCAAGGAGGCCGCATGAACGCCATCCTGAATGCGCTGGAAGCGCCCACCGCCGGCGACCCGTCTGGCGGTGGCACGCCCCGCGAAGGGCCTATCTCGACCACGTCGGAATGGACGTTCGAGCTGTTGCAACGCTACGACGAGGCCATTGCCAAGGTCGCGGCGGAGTTCAAGCTGGATACCTATCCGAACCAGATCGAGGTCATTACGTCCGAGCAGATGCTCGACGCCTATGCCTCGGCCGGCCTGCCGGTCGGCTATGCGCACTGGTCCTACGGCAAGGACTTCATCGTCAACGAACAGGCCTACCGCAAGGGCGCGCAGGGCCTGGCTTATGAGATCGTCATCAACTCCGATCCCTGCATCGCTTATCTCATGGAAGAAAATTCCATGGCGATGCAGGCCCTGGTGATCGCCCACGCCTGCTACGGCCACAACTCTTTCTTCAAGGGCAATTACCTGTTCCGCCAGTGGACCGACGCCGAGGGCGTGGTGGACTATCTGGTGTTCGCGCGCAAATACGTGATGGCGTGCGAGGAGCGCTACGGCATCGACGCGGTGGAGGAAATCCTCGATTCCTGCCATGCGCTGTCTTCCCACGGCGTGGATCGCTACAAGCGGCCCGCGCCGGTGTCCTACAAGGCAGAACTGCAGCGCGTGGCGGACCGCGAGGAATATCAGCGGCTGCAGTTCAATGATCTGTGGCGCACGGTGCCCAAGTCGGAGGAGCAGGAGAAAGACCGCGCCAGCGTGTTTCCGGCGGAGCCGGAGGAGAATGTTCTCTACTTCATCGAGAAGCATTCGCCGAAGTTGCAGACATGGCAGCGGGAACTGGTGCGGATCGTGCGTAAGATCGCGCAGTACTACTATCCGCAGATGCAGACCAAGGTCATGAACGAGGGCTGGGCCACGTTCTGGCACTACACCATCCTGAACCGCATGCATGAAAAGGGATTGGTGACCGACGGCTTCATGATCGAGTTCCTGCAGAGCCATACCAATGTGGTCAGCCAGCGGGGTTTCGATCAGCGTGGCTATGGCGGCATCAATCCCTACGCGCTGGGATTCGCCATGATGTCGGATATCCGCCGCATCTGCGAACACCCCACCGAGGAGGACAAGCGCTGGTTTCCGGACATCGCGGGTGGGGATTGGCTGAAGACGCTGGACTTCGCCATGCGCAACTTCAAGGACGAGTCCTTTATCTCGCAGTACCTGTCGCCCAAGTTGATGCGGGATTTCCGCTTCTTCGCCATTGCCGACCACGCGTCCAATCCCAAATTGGAAGTGGCGGCCATACACGACGACGAAGGCTATCGGCGCTTGCGCAAGCTGCTCGCCGAACAGCACAACCGCGACAACCAGGTGCCCGACATCCAGGTGCTGCGCTATAACCGGGAAACCGACCGTTCCCTGGTGCTGCGCCATCTGCAAACGCGCGGCCGGCCGCTGGTGGCGGAAGATGCCGAGGAAGTGCTCAAGCATCTGGGACGCCTGTGGGGGTTCAAGGTGCGCCTGGAGGAAACCGACAACAGCGGAGAGCGGATGTCGTACCGGGAAGTGACGCCGTAGGGCGCCGCCGAACGGCGCGGTACCGCGCGGTAAGGAAAGGCCCGGGGGCAGACGAATTGATCTGCCCCCGGGCTTGTCTTGGCTCTCTATTCAGCCAGCTTGGCTTCCTTGATCACCTCGGCCCAGCGTTTGGATTCCGATTCGATCAGGGCCGCGAACTGCGTCGGGGTACCCTGTATAGGCTCGGCGCCTTGCTCGGCCAGCATGTGTTGCATGGCGGGCGTGGCCACCACGCCCCGCAACTCGCGTGACAGGCGATCCACCAGATCGGCCGGCATGCCCGCTGGTCCCATGAGTCCGTACCAGGATTCCACCACGCAGTCGCAACTGCCTGCTTCCTTCATCGTGGGGACGTCGGGAAGCATGGCGGCGCGCTTGTTGCCAGCGATGCCCAATGCCTTGAGCTGACCTTGCTTCACCTGCGCGGCGACGCCAGGCACATTGGCGAAGAGGATCTGCACGCGGCCGCCCAGCAGATCGACCATGGCCGGGCCGACGCCCTTGTAAGGGACATGCGTGAACCGGGTGCCGGTCTTGAGCATGAACAATTCGCCGACCATCTGATTGACCGAGCCGATCCCCGCCGATGCCATGCTCAACTCGCCGGGATGGGCCTTGGCGTAGGCGGCGAGTTCGGCGAGGTTGTTCACCGGCAAGTCGGGCGCCGTCACCAGCACATTGGGCAAGCTGGCGAATTCGCCTATGGGCGTAAAGGCGGTCTTGGGATCGAAGCGCAGCTGTTTGGACAGATAGGGCAGGATGGACTGCGCGCCCATCGTGGCCAGCAACAGGGTGTAGCCGTCCGGTGCCGAATTGGCCACCAGTTCGGCGCCTATCAGCCCGCCCGCCCCAGCGCGGTTTTCCACGATCACTTGCTGGCCCAAACGCTGCGAGAGGTTGTCGGCCAGTAGCCGGCCCATCAGGTTGACGCTGCCTCCCGGCGCAAAAGGAACGATGAGACGGATGGGTTTGCCGGGATAGGACTCCGTCGCGCTGGCCAGCAGCGGGAGCGAGAGGGCGGCACCCAGGATGAGTCGACGCAGGATGTTCATGGTGTAGTTCCCCTTGGTATGTCGTGGCATCCGTGCTCCAGTGGTGGCTGCACCTGCCACGGCGCTATTCGTGTGCTGCTGTTCGTATGCTGTTCCGCGGCGGTGTTCATTCCCCGCGGTTTGCCCATCACTCAGTGTCCCGCTGCCGCCAGTTCCCGCGTCTGCCGTGTGAGCGTCGCGGCGGCGTCGGCGATGCGGCGCCGGCAGGCCTGCGTTTCCTCCAGCAAGCGCGCGCGGGTTCGCGCCTGCCGCTCCACGCTTTCAATGACGCGGGCGTGTGCCGGGCCGCCGAGGATCTTGCGCGACGCGACGTTGCGTACCGGATCAAGGCAATCCACGACGGTCGCGGCGCTCAGGCCCGCCGGACGGCCCAGCTCTTCGCGGCAGGCCGCGTCGATCAGGGCGGCGTCTATCCGGTCGGCCGTGATGCCCTGGTCCAGCGCATTGCGCACGACCGCGCCGACGACATGGTGCGCGTCGCGGAAGGACATGCCAGTCTCGCGCACCAGCGCGTCCGCCAGGTCGGTGGCGGTGGAGAAGTTGCCGCGTGCTTGCGCCATCATGGTCCGCGGGCGTGGCTGCGCGCGATCGACGATGAGGCGCAGCAAGGCCAGGCAGCGCTTGGCTTCGTCCGTGGCTTCGTAGAAGCTGCGCATGCTTTCGCGGCTGCCGTCACCGGTGTGCGTGAAGTTGGTGCCCTTGATGGTGGCCATGGACGCGGTCAGCAGCCCCAGCATATGCCCCGCCTTGCCTTTGAGATGTTCGAGCACGGCGGGGTTCTTCTTCTGCGGCATGATGCTGGACGTACTGGCTACGCTGTCCGGGAATTCGATCAGGCCGAACTCGGGCGTCGACCAGACGTAATAGTCCTGGGCGACCCGGCTCCAGGTAACGGCGGCGATGGCGATCGATGACAGGGTTTCCAGGGCGAAGTCGCGCGAGCCGACCGCGTCCAGGGCGTTGGGCACGGGCGCGCTGAAACCCAGCCAGGCCGCGGTGGCGTCGCGATCGATGGGAAAGGCGGTGCCGGCCAGGGCGCCCGCGCCCAGGGGGCAGGCATCCAGGCGGCGCAGGCCCAGGTTCAAGCGATCGATGTCCCGCAAGATGGTCTCGGCCACGGCGGTGAGGTAGTAGCCATAGGTGATGGGCTGGGCCGGCTGCAGGTGCGTGTAGCCAGGCATGACCACGTCGGCATGGTCGCGCGCCCGCGTCAGGGCGGCGTCGTGCACCGCGGCCATGGCGTCGATCAATTCCAGGATTCTGGTACGCGCTTTCATGCGGTCGACCGTGGCGCCCATGTCATTGCGGCTGCGTGCCATGTGCAGGCGGCCCCCCGCGTCGCGGCCGGCGATCTCCATCAGGCGCGCTTCGTAATTGAAGTAGGCTTCTTCGCGGCCGGCGTCCAGTTCGACGGCGTCCGGGCCTTCTTCCTCCATGCGCAGCAGCGCGCGGGCCAGGGTCGCGGCCGTGGCCGTGTCCATCAAGCCGGCATCGTGCAGCATCAACAGATGCGCCTGGTTGATACTCGTCAGGTGGGCGAAGTTGGCGTGAAATTCGCGCGCCAGGCGAGGCACGTAGATGTACTCGCGCACCTCGGGTGCGAGGGCCTCCTTGAGGCGCCGGCTAACCTTGGATTCCATTTTCTTGCTCCGTTGAAACGTCTGCGGACCAGTATGAAAATGCCCCCCTGTAACGTCAAATCAGTTATCTTGGCGCATCGATACATTCTTGATATGAGCTCGGAAGCGAGCGTTTCCGAGGCGGCGCGCGCATGAATTTCAAGCAGATAGAAACCTTTCGCGCGGTCATGCTGACGCGTTCGATGACGCTGGCGGCGAGTCAGCTGCACACCTCGCAGCCCAACGTCACCCGGGTGATCTCGCAACTGGAAAGGGAGGTCGGCTTCGCCCTGTTCGAGCGTGTCGCCGGGCGCATCTTTCCCACTATCGAAGCGGAGGCGCTATTGCGCGAAGTCGAACGCGCCTTCGTCGGCCTGGACAGCCTGTCCGAGTCGGCCCGCTCCATACGCCAATCCGGCACGGGCAGCTTGCGAGTAGGTGCCGTCACGTCGATTGCCATGAGCATCATCCCCGAAGCGATGCGCCTGTTCACGCAACGCTATCCCAAGGTGCCCGTGGTTATACACACCAGCGGATCCGCCGCCGTGGCACAGTGGACGGCCATGCGGTATTGCGATGTGGGATTGGTGTCATTCCTGTCTGACATCCCGGGCATCGAGACGGCCTTGTTGCGCAAGGAACGGGGGGTCTGTGTCGTGCCCAGCGATCACCGCCTGGCGCGCAAGCGGCTCATCCGTGCCAAGGACCTTGCCGGTGAGCGCTTCATCTCGCTGCCGCATGGCAGCTCCACGCGCCTGGCCACCGATGCGGCTTTCGAGTCGGATGACCGTGAATTGACCATAGAGACGCCTTATGCAACCACCATCTGCCGCATGGTGGGCCTGGGGCTGGGGGTGGGCATCGTCAATCCCATCGTCAGCCGCAGCATGAAGATGCCTGGCATCAAGGCAATCGCTTTCGAGCCGGTGATCGAATTCAACAGCTACGTGCTGCGGCCGGCGAACACCCCGAGTACCCGGCTGGTGCGCGCGTTCCTGGATTGCGTCGATGAGGTGTGGCCATAAGGGTTTGTACGGATGCGCCGAGGGGGTGGCACCATCGAGAATCACCCGATTCACCCAGAATCACATTTGCAAATTCCCTCCTTGTCTAACAGCATCACCGCCCCGCCTTCCGCCGATATCCTGCTGTCGCTGCGAGGGGTTACCGTGGATTTTTCCTCCGACTCCGGTCCTGTGCGCGCCGTCGATAGTCTCGACTTCGATGTGCGCCCTGGCCAGACCCTGGCCATCGTGGGCGAATCGGGTTCGGGCAAGTCCGTCACTTCCCTGGCCATCATGGGCCTCACCCGCTATACGGGCGGGCGTGTCAGCGCCGGCAGCATCGTGTTGCGCGACAAGGAAGGCCAGACGCTGGATCTGACCCAGGTGTCCGAAGACCGGATGCGCGCCTTGCGTGGCAACGACATCGCCATGATCTTCCAGGAACCGATGACGTCGCTGAACCCCGTCTATACGGTGGGCGACCAGATCCAGGAAGCCATCGTGCTGCATCAGCGGCTGGCACCGGCGGCGGCGCGCAAGGCCGCGCGCGCGCTGCTGGAAAAAGTGCGCCTGCCGGATGCGGAGCAGATGCTCGACCGGTACCCGCATCAATTGTCCGGCGGCATGCGCCAGCGCGTCATGATTGCCATGGCGCTGTCCTGTCAGCCCCGCCTGCTGATCGCGGATGAACCCACCACCGCGCTGGATGTGACCATCCAGGCGCAGATCCTCAACATCATCCGCGAGCTGCAGCGCGACCTGGGCACCGCGGTCGTGTTCATTACGCACGACATGGGCGTGGTGGCGGAAATGGCCGACGAGGTGGTCGTCATGCTGCGCGGCAAGAAGGTGGAGCAGGGGACGGTCAAGCAGATTTTCGAGGCGCCAAAACACGCATATACCCAAGCGCTGCTGGCGGCGGTGCCGCGCCTGGGCAGCATGACGGGGACCGACCTGCCACGCCGCACGCAGCAAACGCTGCTGGATGGCGACACGTTGCGCCAGGTGGGTACCGCTTACGACCAGGATACGGCGGACTACCGTGAACCCTTGCTCAGCGTGCGCGGCCTGACTACCCGGTTCGACGTCAAGCGCAACTTCCTGGGCCGCGCCACGCACCGGGTGCATGCGGTGGAGGGCGTCAGCTTCGATCTCTATCCCGGTGAAACCTTGGCCCTGGTCGGCGAATCGGGCAGCGGCAAGTCAACCATAGGCAAGACGCTGCAGCAATTGGTCGAGCCGACGTCGGGCGAGGTGCGCTTCGATGGACGCGATATCTTTTCCATGGACCGCGCCGGCAGCCAGCGCCTGCGCCAGGAAATCCAGTACATCTTCCAGGATCCGTACGCGTCGCTGGACCCGCGCAAGACCGTGGGCTTCAGCATCGCCGAGCCTATCGTCACGCACGGCCTGCTGGATGGCCAGGCGGCGATCCAGCGCCGTGTCGCCGAATTGCTGGAGCATGTGGGCCTGGCGCCGGAGCATACCTTGCGCTATCCGCACGAGTTTTCCGGCGGCCAGCGTCAGCGTGTGTGCATCGCGCGCGCCCTGGCCAGCAAGCCGCGGCTGATCATTGCCGACGAATCGGTGTCGGCGCTGGACGTGTCCATCCAGGCGCAGATCCTGAATCTGCTGATGGATCTGCAGAAGGAACATGGCTTGTCCTATCTGTTCATCACCCACGACATGGCGGTGGTGGAGCGGGTCAGCCATCGGGTGGCGGTTATGTACCTGGGGCAGATCGTCGAACTGGGGAGCCGGCGCCGCATCTTCGAAGCACCGCGCCATGCGTATACGCGCAAGCTGTTGGCCGCGGTGCCGGTAGCCGAGCCTGGCCGGCATATCGATACCAGCCTGGTGTCCGGGGAAATCCCCAGCCCGGTGCGGCGTGTCGGCGACGAGCCGGCGCTTCTGATGTTGGACGAAGTCGAACCGGGGCATCTGGTGGCGCGTTGATGGCGCCTTGCTTGCCCTGTCATTTGCCAGTTGATTGCCAGTTGATGCCATTCCCAGTACGAACCGAACCCTGACCTTATTCCCTTATTGATTCTGTCCTTGGAGGCAATCATGTTTTCCCTGAAAAAAACCGCTGCCGCGATGAGCGTGGCGCTGGCGCTGGGCGCCGGGGCAATGTTGCCGCTGTCCGGCGCGCACGCCGCCGGCACCATGACGGTGGCCATTACCCAGGACGCCGGTAGCTGGGACCCGATCGACACTTTCGTGACGTGGTGGGGTTCGGTCGGCAGCAATATCTATGACGGCTTGACCATGCGCGGCGCGGACATGAAGCTGCAACCGGCGCTGGCTACCAGCTGGGAATTCCTGGACAACAACACGCGCATCCGCTTCAAGCTGCGCGATGGCGTCAAGTTCCACAATGGTGAGCCTTTCGACGCCAATGCCGTCAAATTCACCTTCGATCGATTGCTGAGCCAGGAAGGCGCGAAGGGACCGCAACGCTCCAACTACACGTCCATCGACAAGGTGGACGTGGTCGACCCGCACACGGTCGACTTCATCATGAAACGGCCCGATCCCGTGCTGCTGACCAAGCTGGCGGGCTATGGCGCCATGATCGTGCCGCCGAAGTACATCCAGGAGAAAGGGGATGCGTATTTCAACGAGCACCCCGTCGGTACCGGGCCGTTCAAGTTCGTCGACTACAAGCCCAAGGTCAGCCTGACGCTGGCGCGCAACGATGACTACTGGGGCGGCAAGCCCAAGCTGGACCAGCTGGTGTATCGCTTCATCGCCGAACCCGCGACGCAGGTGGCGGAGCTGCAGGCCGGACGTGTGGACATCGCCACCGTCATTCCCTTGAACCTGGTTGCCACCATCGAGAAGTCGTCCAACGCCCATATCGTCAGCACCAGCGGCCCGGTCACCATCGTCGTGCGCTTTGACACCGTGCACGGCATTACCGCCAAGCGCGAGGTACGCCGCGCCTTGACCATGGCGGTGGACCGCGACGCCATCATCAAGCAATTGCTGATGGGCAAGGCCAAGCCTATCGCCAGCTTCCAGGGCGATCTGTCCTTCGGTTACGACCCGGCGCTCAAGCCGCTGCCCTTCAATCCCGCCGAGGCGAAGAAATTGCTGGCCGCGGCTGGCGTCAAGCCCGGCGAGGCCATCCAGCTGGATGTGCGCGGCAGCGATTCGCAGTTCCGCGAAGTGGCGCAGGCCATGGCTGCATATATGCAGGCGGTGGGCGTGAAGGTCACCATCAAACCGTATGAGACCCCGGTGTTGATCAATGACATCATCCCGCAGGGCAAGACCGGGGCGATGTGGCAGAACCAGTGGGGCGGCTGGACGTACGACTACGACAATACCGCCTATCTGATGTACCACTCCGGCGAGAAATGGAATCCTTACGACAAGGACGCCAAGCTGGACGCGATGCTGGAGTCGCAGCGCAATACCTATGACGTCGATGAGCGGCAGAAGACGCTGCGCGCGGTTGCGGCGTATGTGGCGGACCAGGCGCTGGACCTGCCCATGTATGCACTGGATACCGTCGTGGGTGTGAACAATCGCGTCAAGGGCGCGGAGATCCCGGGGGATATCCGCTTCCGTTTCGTCAACGCCAGCGTGGAATAAGCGTTGCGGAGATCGCCGCGATGTTGATCCTATGAACAGGGCCCCGGCTTGCCGCCGGGGCGCACCAAGCAAAGTCTCATGACTGGTTTTATCGTCAAACGCGTCCTGCAAGCCATCTTCGTGGTGCTTGCGGTGACGCTGCTGGTCTCCTACGCGGTACGCCTGACCGGTGATCCGGCCGTGATGCTGAGCCAGGGGGCCGGCAGCGTCACCGAACAGGACCTGCAGAACATTCGCGCCGGCCTGGGATTGGACCGGCCCTTCGCCGTGCAGTACCTGTCCTATATGGGCGGACTGCTGCACGGCGACTTCGGCCGCAGCTTCGCCGGCGGGACATCGGTGGCGCGCTTGATCGGCGACGCCTTGCCGGCGACGTTGATGCTGGCCTTCGTATCGCTGGCGCTATCCATATTGATCTCCGTGCCGCTGGGCATCCGGGCCGCCGTCAACAAGGGCAAGGCCAGCGACCAGGCCATACGCATCCTGTCGCTGGTGGGTTTGTCCTTTCCCAACTTCTGGTTGGCGTTGATGCTGGTGCTGCTGCTGTCCATCACCTTTCCGTTATTGCCGCCTTCGGGTTGGGATGGTCCCATCAGCCTGGTGATGCCGGCGTTGACCATGGCCATCATTCTTAGCGCGACGAACGTGCGGCTGGTGCGCACCACCATGCTGGAGACGCTGTCGGCGCAGTACATCATGGTGGCGCGCAGCAAGGGCTTGCGTGAACGCGTGGTGCTGTACAAGCATGCGCTGCGCAACTGCGCCATTCCGCTCATCACTTATATGGGCCTGCAGTTCGGCGGCTTGATCGGCGGCATCGTGGTGATCGAGAAAGTCTTCAACTGGCCGGGTATGGGTACGCTGGCCTTCGATGCCATCGCGTCGCGCGACTATCCCGTGCTGCAAGGGACGGTCACCGTGCTGGCGCTGGTGATCGTCGTGGTCAATCTGTTGGTCGACATCGCCTATGGCATCGTCGATCCCCGTATTCGTACGCGTTGAGGCGACATGCAGACGACTCTTCCCAATGAAGCCGCGCGGCGTGCCGCCGCCCGCCGCCGATTCCGTTCCCTGGAGTTCGTGCTGGGCGTGGTGCTGACGACCGTCATGGTGCTGGCGGTGTTGCTGTCCGGCTGGCTGTTTCCCGATGGCGGCGAGGCCATGGATCTGGGCGCGCGCCTGATTGCGCCGTTCCAGTCCTGGGCACATGTGTTCGGGACCGACCCGCTGGGCCGCGACGTACTGGCGCGCGTGGTGGTGGGTGGACAGATTTCGCTGACAGCCGGTTTTTTCTCGGTGCTGTTCGGTGCCTTGCTGGGCACGGTCATGGGCCTGGTGTCGGGCTATTACCGAGGGGTGTGGGACATCATCGTGATGCGCTTTGCCGACGTGCAGCTGGCGTTGCCTTTCATCCTGGTGGCGATCACGTTCATCTCCATTCTGGGCGGTGGCCTGTTCAATGTGATCTTTTTCATGGTGATATCGCAGTGGGTGCAGTATGCGCGGCTGGTGCGGGCCCAGGTGCTGGCCTTGCGCGAGCGTGAATTCGTGCAGGCGGCGCGCGCGTTTGGCGTGCGTGACCTGGCCATGCTGCGGCATCACATCGTGCCCAATCTGCTGGGGCCGTTGATCATCCTGATGGCTTTGAACGTGGCCAACAATATCCTGCTGGAAAGCAGCCTGACCTTCCTGGGCTTGGGGGTGGATCCCACCATCCCCAGCTGGGGCGGTATGCTTGCTGATGGCCGGACCTATCTGCAGACCGCGTGGTGGGTCAGCGTTTTTCCGGGGTTGGCCATCATGTTGACGGTGTTGGGCCTGAACCTGCTGGGCGATTGGCTGCGCGACCGTCTCGATCCCACCGGCAAGGTGTAGATATGGCGATATTGCTGGAACAGACTTTCGAGCGCACCCTGGATGCCTGGGTGCGGGAGTTTTCCGAACCCGCTTATCGGGGGACGCGCGTGCAGGCGTGGCTGTTCGAGGATGCCGCGGCGCGGCGTTCGGCCGAGATGCGGCTGGCGCAGGCTGGCGTGGAGGCCCGTTTCTACAGCGCCTACAAGCCCCTGGTGCATTTCTTTCTGGACGAGGTCGAGATGGGCGGCCTGGCCGGCGTGACGGTGCGCTATCCGGTGCATGCGTCGGCGCCGCGGCGCCGCTTCACGCTGGAAGCGTATCCGCTGGTGGGCATGCTGGACACGGCGGAGGTGGCGTTCGAAGCCGGTGGGCCTGAACTCGAGTATGCGATAGAGCTGCGCTACGCCACGGCTCGGACCGAGCAGAAGAAGGTGTTTGCGCCGAATCACATCGTGACTGATCGTGCCGGGGTGGTCAGCCTGACGCCGACGGGTTGGGTGCGGGTGGAGGGGGCGGACGGGGCGTTGTTGTTGGATGAGGCGCGGCCGACCGAGTATTCGCGCATGTACGACACGATACTGCGTGTCGTGGGGGGGCATCCCTGGGGCGAGCGTGAGCCTTACTTCGAGCGGCTGGAGATCAGTGTGGATCTGCCGGGCATCGAGCGTGATACGGGCTACGAAGATGAGGTCATCAGCACCTTCGAAGCCATGCACGAGGAGATCTACTTCGGGTTGCTGGAAATCTTCCAGCGCCATTCCGGGCGGCCTTTGGGCAACCGGGGTTTGCAGCCGGGGCAGATCGTGCCGGACGTGCGCCATAGCGAACACGAAGTGAAGCTGCGCATCAGCGCCGAGGCTTTCGAGCCGGTTCAGGACGTGGTGCCGCGGTCCTTGGGAACGCCGTTGTGGGAGGTGAATGGGCCTTTGTCGCCGGAGCGCATCGCGCACGAGATGCAGGCGGTGGGAGGCGAGCCTTTTGTCGTGCAATCGCGTCAGGGCCGGGCCGTGCGCGGCAGCTATGTGCGCGGTGCCGAGCCGGCTGTGGTGATATCCGGCGGGCAGCATGCCAATGAAGCTTCAGGCGTGGTCGGGGCGCTGGCTGCCGCGCATGTGTTGAAGGCGCGGCTGGATTCGCATTTCGTGTTGATCGGGCTGGAGAATCCGGATGGCTATGCGCTGTTCGGACAGTTGTGCCAGAGCAATCCGCGGCATATGCATCATGCGGCTCGCTATACGGCCTTGGGCGACGATCTGGCGTATCGGGAGAAGGCGCCATTTTATGAATTGGAAGCGCGCTTCAAGGCTTACGAAATCAGTGGCGCGCAATTGCATATCAGCCTGCATGGCTATCCGGCGCATGAGTGGACGCGGCCTTTGTCTGGGTATCTGCCGCGGAATTTCGAGTTGTGGACGGTGCCCAAAGGATTTTTCCTGGTCATGCGGCATCAGGCGGGATGGGGGGCGAAGGCGCGCGCGCTGGTGGAGAACATCACCGCCCGGCTGGCGCGTGAGCATCCTGATCTGATCCGGTTCAATGCCCGCCAGGTGGCGTTGTTCCAGGCGCATGCGCAGGAGCGGGGGTTCGACATGATGAACGGCATTCCGGTGCAGATCACGGAGTCGGCGGGTGAGCGGGTGCCGCTGATGTTGATCAGCGAGTTCCCCGATGAGACGGTTTATGGCGACCGCTTCCGGTTCGCGCAGGAAGTGCAGACGGCCACGGTGCTGGCGGCTGTTGATGGATATTTGAATTGTGTGACGCGGGGGGCGGGGAAGTAGGGGCTGACGGGTGGCCTTGGGCGCAGGATGTCATTTGAGCCGCCGCCTGGCGCTTCTCGCACCCCACTACAGCAGTCAGGGATCCTTGTCGGCACGTTTCATCTGGATCTGCTAGAATCGCGGATTGCCGTTTTCCGTTTCGGGTTTACCCGGGCGAGAAATCCGGATCAGGACAGGTGGCCGAGCGGTTGAAGGCGCACGCCTGGAAAGCGTGTATACGTCAAAAGCGTATCGGGGGTTCGAATCCCCCTCTGTCCGCCAAGAATCTCTAGCAAAATCAATCACTTAGGATTTTGTGCTGTCATTCTTTTGGGGTGTTTTGGGGCTGTTTGGGCACCGGAAAGACAACAGAATGACAACTTCACCCAGCCTTCAGCGCTGATGGTTCCGTCGACTGGCGGGCACCAAATAACTCCTCCGCTTTGCTGCCCGCTGCGACATCTGCTGATGGTATCCATCGGCCGTAGACCCGGGCGATCATCGTCCAATCTCGATGTCCCATTTGCTTTGCCACCCACATTGGATGTTCCCCGGCGGACAGCATCATGCTGGCATAGGTGTGTCGGGTTTGGTAAGGTCGTCGATATCGCACCTTCGCGCGCTTCAAGATCCGAATCCATTCGTCCCGAATAGTCTGGTCGCCCGCCCACCGCTCGCGTAGCCGCGGATGCACAAAAACGGCATCCCCGGCCATCTGGGTATGCGCGCGCTGCGCTTCAAGGGCGGCGCGCGCTGGCCCTAGTAGCTTGACCTCTCTGCGCCCCGATCGGGTCTTGGTGTCCTCGGCCTCGCCTTTCGCTGCCGTGGTCATGGCCTTCCGCACCACGACCACGCCCCGGTGGAAGTCGATGTCGCTCCAGTCCAATGCCACTAGTTCGCTGGGACGCAGGCCCGTCCAAAACTCGAATTGAATCTGGTTGGCCATCATCGGCTCGCACGATTTGATGATGATCCCCTGTTCTTCAGCCGTGAACGGATCAACATCGTCATCCTCTTTCGGCGCGCCCTGGCGTGAATAGGTCCAGCCGTATAACGGGTTTGTGTCGATCAGCTCGTCTTCGACAGCGTCGCTAAGTGCCGCCCGCGCGACACTCAGGATGTTGGCGAACCGCTTATTCGTGACCTCCATTTCGTCGAACCATTCCCTAAAGTCCTTACGCTTCCAATCGGCGAGCATTTTTCGACCGAAGCGAGGGATTAGAAGGTGGTCGACTATCTTGCGATAGCCATCCCACGACGATTTCTTCAGATGGCGTTCCTTCCTCTTGAGCCAGCGCTCCAAGAAGTCCTCCACCGACTCAACCTGACCGGGTACGGTGGCGAATTCCTTGGCACGCGCGCTGTTCGGGAACGTTGCTGCGTAGTCGAAGACGCCCCGAATGATGGCGTCCAGGATGGCGGCCCGGTGCTGCTCCACACGTTTTAGGTTAGCGGGGGTGGGCTTGAGCTGGACTCGCTCGCGGCACCGCCTCCCTTGATATTGGAACGTGATCTCGATGCTGTTGTCCGAGGCGGATTTAACGCCCCTCCCGTCTCTACCCATTCGTCATACCCGTCCATGTTGATTACGACACGCCCATCTGGCGCGTGCTTCCATTCCTTGCCATTTCGCCAAATCCCATCCCGGATTTTTGTACGAATAGCATCTTCGGAATAGCCAGTCAGCTCAGCCGCTTTGGGGATTGTCACGAACCGGACCATGGGCCGTCCCCCCGCTGTTTGAGGCTGAGGGCGGCGGCAGCCGGGCGAGGGTGGAAAACCGGACACAAGGAACCGGCCCAGCCGAAGCTGGCCCCGCTCGGCGCCGCCATAGGCGTGCAGAGACGATAGGCACTGAAGAGCCGCGACAAAGCATGGCGCGGGCTAAGTGCGCCTTGTGATTCCGGGTTTCCACGCCCGTCCACCGTTGTTCCGGTGACGGGCAAATCATAGCCTAAGGTCATGAGCGCCCACCTCCCGAGCTGGAAAACAGGTTTTCCAGCTCTGTCTGGGCCTTCCGCGCCCGCTCTCGCTTGTCGGTGCTGAAGATGCCCGAGACCAATGCAGATCCGGTTTCCCAGCCCGAGACGTACAGGCGAATCTCGCGCTGAATCGCCGGGGAGACATGCTCGCCTACGGCAACCTCATCGCGGCTGGTGTCGTGATTGCGCTTTGTATGCGCGCCGGAGCCAGGCCAGAGCTTTTCGATCGCCTGGATCAGCTTGGCGCGTTGGTGCATGGGCACCGTGGTCACGTCTTTCATCGACCGCCTCCCATCCATCTGCCAACGGGCGGCGCCGGTGGATTCACCAAGCGGATTTTGTCCAGCGGTGATTCGAACGGGGAACCGTCACTGTCCTGTATATGGGCGTGGATGTAGTAGCTGTTCATCGGCCCGGCAATGACCTTCAGAGCGTGATAGCCGACGACGATACCAATGCTCCAACGCCATGTGTCCGGACGGAAGTAGTGCACGGAGGTGCCGATAGGATGGAGGGCGTCGCCTTTGACAGCTTGAAACTGATTCTCTGTAATCATGCCGTCTGGCCCTCCTTTGAGGGTTCGGATTCCGGTGTCGCTGCCCATGCTGGCAATTGCCAAGCGATCTTCGGATCGGCGACGGACATGAGTATTCCGAAGAACTCTTCGGCGCTTGCCACTGTGGAAAGGACTATTGCGGCGCGGTCCGCGTTTTGGCAAATCTTGATCGCCGGCCCGCGCATGGCAGTAGTTCCGAAAGTGTCTGCGGCAGCTGCTGCGAAGTCGGCGATATATCGCGGGTTGTAGTGCCCGCAGGTGTTCGAAATTTCCTGTGGAATTACTCTTCGCCAGTCAGGAAATCGCCCGTCGACCGGAGCGAATTCGAGCCATGCTCGACCTGTCATTTGCGCCAAGTGAATGCTCCACCTGCCACCCTCCTGTTTTTTCACCGCGACTGGAGATCGCCGCATTGCAACCGACCCTCCTGTGACGGCGTGCAAGGCCACCTCCCGCGGGATGATGAACGACACCGGCTCAGATATCGCATTCTCCGTTGAGCTGCGAACCGCGAGCAACCGATGGCCATCGGTGGCAGCCAGGGTGGTGCCATTCCTGTCTGCTTCGACGTGGACGCCATTGAGGAAATAGCGTATGTCGGACTTCGGAGCGATTCGCAGGCAGCCCTTAAGCCCCCCACGAGGGAGATAGATTGTTTGTTCGCCGACGGGTGCAGCAACGGTGTTCTTGGTCGTCATGCTGAATCCTTTTGCCGGCCGAAGCCGATCCAATTGAAGAGCCGGCGCAGGCTATAGGAGCGCACCAGCGATAAGGCGGTGTAGATGAGTCTGATTTGGGCGTTCGTGCTGGCGGACACCTGGAAGCCATAGGCGGGAAACACGATGGCATTTGCCAGCATGCTGACGCCCAGGCCGACCAAGATGTTCACTGCTGCCTCTGCGGCGCTGCCGCGGCGGGATTGGCCTGCCTGCGTCATGGCTCCCTCCCATCGATTGATGGAACGGTTTGACCTCCCCTGTCCACTGAGCTTGCGTGACCCTCGCAGCGTGACCGGAGATCGACCCCACTCGATCCCTCGATCTGGTGGGGGTCACACAGGGCGCCGGCGCGCTTCATGAAGCACATCCAATGCGTGTCGGCCCTCTTTCCGGACTTGTGTCCGAGAAGTGGCTTATGCGGCGTCAACGCCAGAATCTCGCTCACCTTGATCTGGGTTTCGTTCCACTTGAAGATCAGCACGCCGTCGTTGGCCAACACGCGGAAGCACTCCGCGAATCCGCGTCGCAAGTCCTCGCGCCAGTCGTCGGACAGGATGCCGTACTTCAGCCCCAGCCAGCTCGCCAGGCCAGCTTTGCGCAGGTGGGGCGGGTCGAACGCCACCAGTTTGAACGAGCCATCCGGAAATGGCATCGCCCGAAAGTCCATTTGCAGGTCAGGCGTGACATTGAGGGCGCGGCCGTCGCATAGGGTGTGCTGCTCGCTGCGTATGTCGCCGAACAGTACGCCCTGAGCCTGCGGATCAAACCAAAACATGCGGCTGCCGCAGCACGGGTCAAGGACATCAGGTTGCATCGTTCGCCCCTTGTGCAGTAGCGCGTTCAATGGCCTGCGCCAGCGTAGAAGCATCCTCCGAAGCTTCTATGGTCATGCCGTCGAACGTCTTCACGTAGCTTCGGATGCCGTGCCAGTTCGGGCCGGCATCTACAACCCGCGCGACGGCGTCGGGCGAAAGGTAATGCGCCCGGCCATCCATGTCGGTGATCTTGATCATGCTTCCCCCTTTCCAGCGCGCTGGGCGCGGGCGGCGTCGAAGTCATGCAGCAGAACCCACCGGCCATCTTTGCCCCACTTCTCTACCGGGCAGCCGTCGTAAAACTTCGTGGAGTGGATAACGTGGCCGTTCAGCACGCCGCCGGGACTGTGCTCACTCGGCCGTCGGTCGACCAGCACCAGCGCGTTGCTCGTGCCCGCCGTCCACGCATATACTCCTGGCCTTGTCGGCTCCGCATCGCCCCCGCCCTGCTGCCGCGCCAGTATTGCGCGTAGGTCTGCAGCCTGCACGGTCACACAAACTGCGGTGTCTCGATACGCGATTTCATGCATACGTGCGTATAGCGCATCGCCCTGCGCAACCGTCAAGGAATGCGGGACGGTTGGGGCGGCGCGGGCGGCATCGATGGCATCAAGCAATGCGTCGATGTTACGAGAGTCGAACACATCAAACTCTAAGACGCCGTTTTCGACGTAGTCGGCAAAAAAGTTGGTTACGGCCTCTCCGATGTGCTGGCGCTCGTCTTCCGCATCCCCCTCGGAATGTGAAGTTTGCTTCTCGGGCGGGGCGGCATATCGCCGTAAAAGCGCTCTCGCAAAAGCCACGGTGCCAGCGTCGAAGCCGCGACCATCTGAAAATTCAGCCAGGGTTTCGGCGTACAGCCGCATGACTTCCTGCTCTGTCGGCACTGCCCCGGCCTCGCCGTCGCCAGCTATTCGAGAATTTCTAATAACTGAATCGCCAACCGTTAGAGAATTTCTAATGGTTGGGGTGGCGTCGTTCGCGGCCGCGTTGGCGCGCATCGATTTGATCGCTTCCTTGAACGTGTCGCGGCACTTCTCCGCGAGCGGCTGGGGGATCATGCGGGCTTCGTTACCATCCGGGCAGCAGTCGCGGTATTTGCCTTCGACGGCGCCGATGCTGCCGCATCCCGGGCAATATCGGACCACCGGCTCGGCCTCGCTGGCGGCTGCGCGCAGCCGCTCGCCGACTGCCGATTCCACGACGCGGACGAAGTGCTTGCCGAGGTCCTGGGACTCTTGATCACTGAGTATGTGGTTTTCTTTCATGATGATCCTATCGACGTGTGGGGCGCGGACCCCGACCGGCGTTGTAGTCACCCCAGGCATCGTTCTCAGCCTGGATACGGGCACCGTCGGCGTTGCTGGCGGTCAGGATGCCGGCCTGGACCAGGGCGCGCCTGGCGCGTTCGGTGGCCGTGCGGAAACCATCGGCGAAGCAGGCGTCGCCGAAACTGTTCATTTCCTTCTCGCTGTAGATCAGGACATCGCCGTCGAGGTTGGCTGCGGTGCCGAATGCCTTGCGGGGCTTCGGGATCTCGCGGACGCGTTTAGGCTGTTCCGCCATTGGCGCCTCCATGCAGCAACGGCGCCGCGGCGATCATGGCGCGGTAGGCGGGCGCCATCGTGGCGATCGTTGCTGCGAGCATATCCAAAGTCACGCCGGGTTCTGCGTTCATGGACATGAGGACGATGCGCGCTGCGTCTTTGGCGATTTGAACGTCGGACGGAGAGGCGATAGCCCAGACGGCGACAGCTGCTGCTGCCAGTATCTCCGGAGTTGGTTCCGAGGGGACGACACGCCATTTGCACCATTCGGGATGGCGGATTGCCAACACGGATTCCAGACCTTTGATTGCTTCCTCGGTTTGGTGCTTCAGGTCGCTGCCTTCGTAGGCGGTTTCCTTGTCGCCGTCGAGGTGCCAGTCGCGGTTCGCGCGCAGCGCTTCTACTGCGGCCCACAGGACAGCGCGATCTATTGCAATTGTGTTTGTCATGTTGCGGTCCTATTCGAGGCCGGCACGGCGAATAAGCTGCACAAATGCCGTTGCAGCTTGGAGCGGTACAACGCCATTTCCGACTTGACGGAGTTGGTGACTGCGGGATTCGTCCACCAAGTAGGCCATCCCATCAGCCAGCATGCGAACGCCGGGTTCAACCGCCGGGGCAAGGTCCGGCCGGTCGGCGATAATTCGCGGCCATCGATCGTCGAGAGGACCGGGTGCGAAAAGTGGTGTTCCACAAAGTTCGGTAGCTGCTCCCCGCCCGAGTGATTCCGGCTCTCCTGGCTCTCCTGGCTGTTCGGCGTGCGGAAATCCCGGCTGGCCGGCGTTGGCCACGCCATAGCCCTGTTCGGTAATTCCGCTTTGTCCGCGCCGGCACTCCCGCGATGATCCGCCGCCATTGGTGTCGGCCAAGCTGCGGCATCTCGATTCAGGTTGCCTCCCTGGGTCGAACTCAAATCCACTCCCGGCCGGCGACCGTCGTGGGCATTCGGCGTCGGCCACTGTGCCGCCATGCTCGGCAGCATCAAATCGCCCCGGCTTCCCCGTTGGTTCGGTCCGCCTTTCGCTGCATCCGACGCTCGCGGACTGGGCCAGGCCGTAACCTGCTTCGCAAACTCCCCGCCCCCGCCCGGTCGGCCATCCTTGCCTGTTCCGCTCATGCCGTGCGGCGTTAGCCATTGCTTCGCTGCCAGTGCTATCGTTGGCCGTATGGCTGCTCCGTCCGAAATGCTGCGGTTCGTGCGTTCTGTCGCCGATGCGTCCGGAGTTGGCCAGTGCTTCGCCTGCGACTCCAGACCGACCGTGCGCTTCTCTCCGGTGCTGGTTGTGCCCTTCGACGCCACCAGCTCCGCTGATACACTGCGGCCCCCATTCGGGACGTTCGGCGTCAGCCACTCGCCAGGCATGACAGAACCAGCGTGCGCGGCCATGTCCAGCGCCAACGTCGGACGCTGAAAGAGTGAGCCATTCCGCATCCCACCCGCGGTCGGCCAGTTCTCCCAGGACGCGGGCGGCGGCGCGTTCTTCGAGATCGCCTTCTTCCGGGTCCACAACGGCGGCGGTTGCAGTAGCGATCCCTGCGACGTTCTCCAAAAAGAGTTCGACCGCACCGCAAGCGTCCGCAATTTCGACGACATTGAAGAAGAGACCGGACCGCTTGCCATTGAGGCCTGCGCGGCGACCGGCGATGGATAGGTCTTGGCAGGGGAAGCCAGCAACGACGCAATCCACACGGCCGCGCCACGCTGCGCCGTCGAAGGTGAGCAGGTCAGACCAGATAGGCGCCGCGTCAATCGCTCCGTTTTCCATGAGCGTGACAAGCTGCGCGGCAGCAGGGGCTTCCCGCTCCACGTAGCAAACGGTACGGTATTCGAATCCAAGAAACTGGCATGCAGCTCTGAGTCCTTCGTCGAGCATGCCAACCCCGGCACATAGAGCCAGACCATTCACTTGCCCTCCCGATTCAGATAGGAGACGACGAACTTTTCGAAGTCGTTTTCCGCAGCGGCCGGCCATTGCCCCAGGCGCAGAAGCTTGTCCCGGGTGCGGACCAGCCAATCGAGCTGAACTTCGCGGCTGGCGGCCTTGCTGTAGGCGCCACCTTGATCAAGCATGGCGTGGCAGCCAATAACGAGCAGGCCGCTGGCGCACAGGGGGAAGGTTAGGGCGTCGGACGCCTTCATGCCTTTCCCTTTGCCCAAGGCCAGCATGTTGGTGTGGGCCGCCTGCGAGCGTTGGGGCCGACCGCAGCTGATGCAGTTGAGGCTTGCAACGTTCTGCAGGTGGGTCTGGCTCCGGAATACGGACGACTCAGCGCGTTCGTGCTTGATGGCAAAGCCCAGGGCTTCGGCAATGCGTTGGGCGAGGCCTGGGGCCTTCTTCTCACGCGTGGTGCGCATCCAGCCGGTGCGCTTCATCGGTGCCTGCTGGCGGAGGGGCGTAGTTCGCTTAAGCATCGGCGGCCTCCGGCACGGGTGCACCCAGTTCGGACTCCAGACCGAGAACCCAGCGCAGCGCGTGGCGTACTTCACCATCGGCCGTATCGAGCGCTTTGCTGATCTCCTTTTTGGTACGCGGCCTGGGCGCGTCACCGCCCACGATTGCGGCCTGCTTCCGTGCGCGTTCGTGGGGCTTGGCTCCGGTCCCGGCTGCAATCAGCTCGGCTGCCTTGGCGCGTTGCTCGGCGGGATCCAGCTTGGCAAGGGCTTTTGCATGTGTCAGGTTGATCTGCCCACCGTCGACCGCCTTCTGAACTGCGACGGTGCAGTCCATCAGGATCATGTGGGTGTGAACGGTAGCCTCGCTGCATCCGAAGATCAGGGCGAGGCGGTTGTCCGTGTAACCCCTCGCGGCGTAGGCGGCCATCTTGCGGGCGCGCGCCATCGGCGTGTCGTTACGGCGAAGCTCGTTCTCCAGAATCGCCTTATCGGCCATCTGGTCGATAGTCCCTCGCTGCGCGATACCCGGCACCAGCAGCGTCGGCCTACCCTCGGCCGAAAGCCGTTGGTTCGCCTCGCGAGCGTGTCGGACGCGTTGGCGGCCGGCCACCACCAGAACCTGTGCGGTTTCCGGGTCCTTCCAAACCAGAACGGGTTCGATCACGCCGTACGTCATGACGTTTTTCACCATCGCCTCATCCAACGGCAGGTGAATACGTTCGTCGTAGAGGGGGTGCTGCGTGTCCTCGACGATCACGAGGACGTTAGGGTCAAAGCTGAGGACGTTAGTCTTGCCCTCAGCGCCGTAGACTTCAACGCTGTTCTTTGCCATCATCTTTTCCTTGTTCGTTGGCTTTAGCAGGCACGAGCAGCGCGGCGACAGGCTTCCAGCGGGAACCGTTCAGGCCGCACCGGCGGGCATCGTTGTGGTCGCAATGAGCACCGCAGGTTGCGCAGCGTCGAAGCCCGTCCGGCAGCGGTGCGCCTTGAGTGTGGAGGTCGTATTCACTCATCGTTGCCTCCAACGTGGCGGCGGCGCGGCCACAACAGGACGGCGAGCAGGGCGCACAGGATGACGGTGCTGAGGCAGTCGCCGACGGCCATGATTTGGGAGGGAGTCATGACGCCTGGTCCTCCGTCTCAACTGACCGCTCAAGGGCGCGGCGATAGTCGCCCTTAATCTCTTCGAGTACGGCGTGACCGAGGAATGCCGGGCGGCCGCTCAGATCACTCAGGAAGCGGAGACGCTCAGAGATTTGAGCAGGGGACAACCCATCAGCCGGATATCGCTTCCGACGCTCCGCCGGCGACATCGAAACTTGTGCTTTCTGGTCGGATGTAAGAAAGTAAGCGGCGGTTCTTCCGTCGACGCGCAACTTTGAAACGCGGTTTTCCTTGTGAAGGCGACTCAGCTCTCGGGATACCGCACGGCGTTGCGTTGGGTCGTTGAGGACAAGCGCCTCCACAGTGCACGGTGAGTTGCTCTCCGCTAATCGGTCCAGGATTTTCCGAATCTTGCTCATATGCGTGCCTCGCGGATTTGAGCTAGCAGCGTGGAAAGTGACCGGATTGCGATGGGCCAATGCTGGCGAAGATAGGCGACGTTTACAGCGTAGGGGTCAATGCGTAGGTCCAGAGCAGTCGATGCCTCGCCTAGGGAGAAGCCGATAGCCATTGCCGTCCGATGACGAACCGGGGCGCCCGGGTCCACGTGGCCTGCACGGAGGTCCTCGATTTTGCGAAGTTGGTCGGAAAGATGGGTCTGCGTTTGGCTCAAAAGCCCTGCTGCGTAGCGGGCGAAATCGCTCACGGACAAACCGTCTGGATACAGGTTGATGACCAGATCGAAAGGCCACTCTGTGACCTTGTGGAATCCAGCAAAGAAAGTCGAATCGGGGTTGCCGATATCGCTGGATGGGCTGCGGGGTGACGGCGCCGCCCCCTGTTGGATCAGCCTATTGACACTGATTCTGAAAGTTGTTACTTTCGTGGGGCCTCGTCGCATGGACGTGCAGAGGCCCCCCGGGTATCCCGGGGTACTCATCTGAGGCATGGTTCGCTCCAGTTGCCTTGGAAATCCGCCGAAGCGGTTCGCACCCGCTGGCGGTCTTAACGGCCCCGAACAGTTCGCACCTGTCGGGGCCGTAGTCTTTTTGGTCTAAGCCAATGAGTGCTCATGGTCGCAGTTGCGTTTAGTCATGTCAAGCGCAATCGCGTTTATGTAGGGACAATTCAAGACAGTAAAAAGGCCCCGAAGGGCCGTTTATCAGTTGCTGGCGAATCCGCTTCCGGATCTGTATTTGACCTCGCCTATGATGACGAAGTTGTCCAAGTCCTGCGGGCTGACAGAGCGATCTGGATAGCGACTGTTGAACGAATGAAGTGTCAAAGCACCGCCTGGCTGTTTAAAGATCTGTTTTACAAGGCCTTCATGCTCGAAAGCGACGGCGTAAACACCTCCGTCGCGCACGGTGGTTTTGGTAATGTCAACCATCACCATATCGCGGTTGTAGAGAAACGGCTCCATGCTGTCGCCGCGGACGATTAGTAGTCGACAGTTTGCGGGCTTGGTGCCGATGGCCTTGAAAAACTCAGAAGTAAACGGAAGCGCCTTTTTCTGCCTTATTTCCCACTGCACGCCGCCGTCTCCCGCGCTCACTCGATAATCCCATTGGTCCACCCAAACACGGCCGTCACTGGGTTCAAGCTCGTCTGGGCTATCCCAAACCTGGATCATGGCTCCCCGGCCTTCGTCATTCGGCGTAGGGCTGTCAGGCTGATCCGCTTCCGCTCGCGCAGTTGCCCCCTTTTCGCCAATCACGACGGCGCCCTGCATATGACCTCTGCCTTCAGCCAACCAAATCGGGTTGATCCGGAGTGCCTCGGCAAGGGGTATTAGCAGCGCCGAGTTGTGATTCCGCCCGCTCTCGATGCTGCCAATCGACGACTGCCCGCAGCCCGCCAGTTGGGCGAGCTGCGCTTGAGAAACGCCTCGGAGTGCTCGTGCGGCTTTGAGCCGTTTCGCTATGGTGTCCATGATCGCAATTGTGATGGATTTCCCCCAGCATAGCAACTAACTGACCGCAATTGCGGTTTGCTATAAACGCAACCGCGTTTAGGATGCTCGGATGAACTGGAAAAACCTGATATCCGACCTCCTCGCTGCCAAATGGACTCAGGCCGCTATCGGCCAGGAACTTGGCAGGTCCCAATCGTGGGTAGCTGACATTGTCCGGGAGCGATACCGCGACATCCCTTGGTCCGAAGGGCAGCGGTTGCTCGCGTTGCATAAGCGAGTCGTTTGTCCAGCTGACCCGATTGATCAAGATTGTGCGCTGGCGGACCAAGGCAGCCACGACCCAATCGCGAAAGGGGCGGCGGTCTGACCATGGCGAATGAATGGTTTCGCCTGTGGCATGACATGGTCAACGATCCCAAATGGAAGACCATCGCCCGAGTTTCTGGGCAGCCGATATCCGTCGTGCTGTCTGTGGCGCTCCATTACATGACTGATGCGTCACGCAGTGTCACGCGCGGTCACGTCAATGTCACGCATGAGGATGTCGCAAGCGCACTTGACGTGACAAACGAGGCAATCGAGGCGATTCACGCGGCTATGCAAGGCCGTGTGATGGAAGGCGATGCACTGTCCGGATGGAATAAACGCCAGCCCAAGCGCGAGGATCAAGGCAGCCCGGAAAGCGGCGCCAAATCTAGCGTTCAGAGGAAACGCGACCAGCGAGAGAGGGAGCGGGAAGCCTTGGCGCAAGCCGCGTCACAGCAGAGTCACGCGGGGTCACGCGAAGTCACGCTAGATAAAGATAAAGATAAAGATATAGATAAAAAGAACCCCCCTAACCCCCCTGTGCAGGGGGGTGAAGCGTCGCCATCGGCTTCGCCTGACAAACCCAAGCGGGAACGCAAACCGCGCACGTCCCTGAAGACCTTCATCGAAAACTGCGTGAAGGCCGGCGAGAAGCCGATAAGCGGGTACGGCGCGCTGCTGGAGTACGTGGAGGATGTCGGCCTTCCGATGGAGTTCGTGCAGCTGGCGTGGGACGTGTTCCGCCAGGAGTTCTTGCCGGACGGGACGAACGAGGCTCGCCAGCAAGCCGATTGGCGCAAGCACTTCCTCAACTACGTGAAAAAGGGCTATTTCCGTCTGTGGCATGGTGAGCCTGGACCAGACGGTGGTGTGGCGTACAAGCTGACCACCCAGGGGCTGCAAGCGCAGGCCATGGTGGCGGCTCGTCGGAAGGAGGCTGCGTGATGACAGACGACCTGAAGGTGCCGCCATACTCGGTCGACGCGGAGCAGTCCGTCCTGGGGGCGCTGCTGCTCGACAACCAGGCATGGGACAAGCTTGGTGCCTTGCTGGCGGATGACGACTTCTATCGCCACGAGCATCGCCTCATCTTCAGCGCCGTCACGTCGCTGTTGAACCGTTGCATGCCGGCCGATGTGCTGACTGTGCACGACCGGCTTTGCACGGAGGGGCATGCGGAGGCTGCTGGCGGGCTACCGTACCTGCACGCGGTCACGCAAAGCGTGCCTAGCAGCGCGAACGTGCGCCGGTACGCGGAGATTGTCCGTGCGCACAAGGTGCGGCGTGATGTGCTGGCGGTAGGCAATGAGATCGCCGCGATCGCTTCTGACGACGTATCTGAAGCAGACACGCTGGTCGAGCGTGCGACGGGCATGGTGATGAGTCTTGCCGATGACCGCGCAGCGGGCCGTGAGGCGGTGGCAATCGGCGATCTGCTTCATGATTTCGTAGAGGCGTTGGATGAGCGCTTCCACCGTGGCGGCGGCATTTCCGGCCTATCCACCGGCTTTCCCGACCTGGACGAGAAGACCAGCGGCCTCCAAGGCGGAGACCTGATCATCATCGCCGGCCGTCCGTCGATGGGCAAGACCACGTTGGCTTTGAACATCGGGGAGAACGTCTGTGCTGATGACGGCGTGGCCATGGTCGTGTCCTTGGAGATGTCGGCAGACCAGCTGACCGAGCGGAGCGTTTCACGTACTGGCGGCATCGATACCCAGCGGCTCCGCAACGGCAAGCTGACCCAGGACGACTGGGCGCGGCTGACGCACGCAATGACACAGCTCCAGGATCGCCGCCTGATCATCGCTGACGACCCTGGCCTCGCGAAGGTCTCGCGTATACGTCTGGCGGCCCGGAAGGTCAAACAGAAGCACGGAAAGCTGAATCTGCTCGTGATCGACTACCTCCAGTTGATGCAGGGCGAGGGAAACAGCCGAAACGAGGAACTAGGCGGGATCACGCGCGCGCTGAAGATGCTGGCGCGTGAACTGGACTGTCCGGTGATCTTGCTATCGCAGCTGTCCCGTGAGGTGGAGAAGCGGATGGACAAGCGTCCCATCCTGAGTGACCTGCGGGAATCCGGCGCCATCGAGCAGGACGCAGACGTTGTGCTGATGGCCTACCGGGACGAGTACTACAAGCCGGACAGCTCATTCAAGGGGCTGGCGGAGATTTTGATTCGGAAGCAACGCATGGGGCCGTTGGGTGAGGTGTTCATGGTCTTCCAGGGGCAGTACTCGCGATTTCTGCCTGCGGAAGCGCAGCAAGTGGCCGAGGCAAGGAATGTGGCGCCGACGAAGACTAAGGGCACTTATGGGGGATTGAGAGATTGAAGGGAGCGAAGCGTTGAACAGATCGTTTGCACTGGGCCGGCTTAAAGCCGGGCAGATGAACAAAACCGAACAGGCATACGCCATCTATCTCCAGCAGTTGCTGGCGGTTGGCGGAATCCAGTGGTTCAAGTTTGAGGGGCTGAAGTTCCGGCTGGCGGACAACACGTTCTACACGCCGGATTTCGCTCTGATGAAGCCCGATGGCCAAATCGAAATCCACGAAGTAAAGGGGTATTGGCAGGACGACGCACGAGCAAAGATCAAGATCGCTGCGGACATGTACCCCTTCAAATTCATCGCGGTGAAGTCTAGGGCGAAGAAGGACGGCGGGGGTTGGGCGGTCGAAGAATTCTAGGGCTGGCGGTGTCTTGATGGCGCCGGCCGGTATGGACGATACAGACAGGAGTAAAGGAATGGTTTGGGTAAAGCCGCGTATTCGGCAACATGGGAAAAAATGGGTTTGCAGCTGCGACCTGGTGAAAGGCGAGGGCGCGTCCTTTGGGGAGGCATACGCCGATTGGGCGTCTAGTCGTGGTCTTCCAGGCTGGCTTGCGCACGGGAGCAACCAATGACGAAGTCATTGAATCTTGCCCGGGACATGGCAATCGTGAGGCGTTACCGGGAGGGCGAAAAAGCGCAACTGCTGGCGGCAGTCTTCCGGCTCAACGTCACGCGCATCTATGAGCTGAATCGCAGCTTCGGGGACCTCCCTGCGAAGCCGAGGATCAAGGTTTTCTCTGGCGGTCTATGGGCTTGCATCTCTCAAGACGCTGAAAGCATGGGCGATACCCCGGCGTCCGCCTATGCGGCGTGGGTGGAGTTGCTTAGTGCCTTCCTTCGTCGTGTCACGCGCGCGCCCCAGAAGATACCCGACCCGGTGCCGCTACCTGCCGCGACCGTTGCGCCGCTCACAATCGGCCGTAGCGCTCGGATGCGCCCGCTAACCATGTCGGCAACGATGCAAATCAATGCAGCCCGGGCAATGGAAGCCCAGCCGAGGATGGCAAGCCTCGCCGGAGTAAATCGAAATACAGGAGCGAAGTTTAATGTCTGAGCCGATCTTTACCTCCGCGCACGCCGCGGTGACGTTCGCTCTCAATTTCACTATGCAGCAATATGATCGGCCTTTGATGAACAAGCTGGCAGCCGGTCGAATCGCTGGCGGCGAAGGCAAGGGCCTGTCCGGCATGGATGGAGCAGGGCAGGCTGGCATGGTCCGCGAGAGGCTTTCGACGCTTCCTGTGTTGCATCAAGCTGTCCTCGTGTCGCGCTGCGCGCCCGCGTTGTTGCCATGCGCGTGTGGCGCGCCTTGCTGCACAGGGAAGATGCCGAACTTCGAATGGCAAGCCGCTGTTCGAATGGTGGCCGATCATGCGGAGCGGGATGCGCTTTCGGGTTGCTCCGTGCATCGGGGCTTGACCCTTGACCTCCTCGCGCGTCTTTTCGGAAAGGATATCGCTATTGGTGATGCGGCGGACAAGGCTGGCGTTTCTCACAATACCGCCACCAACCATCTGTCCAGGCTTCGGCTTTGGCTTCGCGGCGAGTCGAAAGGTCGAAAGGGCCAGCCTGCGCGAATCGGAGTCGAGCAAATGGCGATGGCCGCTACGGAGAACGTCCTGACCACTGCGGGCATGGTTGGAATTGTCCCTACGCCAATTTGAGCATTGGGAATTTCCCCCTCAAAATAGAGTCTTACCTGATACGGTGAATCAGTCCGTAGAAAAAAGCCTTGACCAGACTGTCGGGGCTTTTTCATTCCTGCGCCGCGTGATACAACCTCTAACTTTCTATGGAGGCGGCGATGGGTGCATTTAAACGGTACGCGAAGGAACAACAAGACATCGAATCGGCGCGATTGTCGGCTGAACAAGCAGCAGCGCGGAAGCGTAAAGAAGGGCTTGACGAAATCAAGCAGCGTGCAATCGACGCACTAGCTGTGATTCTCTCTTGCTTGGAAGACGAAGCGACTGACGCGATGGATTTAGGGTTTGAGGCAACGTGTTTCGTCGTGGAGGACGAGCAAGTTCCTGAGGCCGGTGCGCGGCTGGACTTGAAAAGAAAAGTGGGCAGTCGGTCGCATTCCAGTTTTGGTATTGTCGACGATGATACTTATGTCATAAAGGTCGTCGTTAGACAGGATCTTCAGATTCGAGTCAGCGCACGCGCTCACGCAAAGCACGGCGGTTCGCCCAAAGATATCATCCCGTCCGCTGATTTGGGCAGCGCGGAGGTTCCGCAGGGAATCAAAGCGCGTATTGAGGACTACTTGTCCAGTTTCATCAAGACGATCAATACCAAGAAATAGTCTCGTTTTGAGAATGTTTAGGCCACCATTTCTGGTGGCCTTTCTTATGCGAACGGCCACTCGTAGACAAGCCTCCCCCGGCGTGGCTGAGGTCAGTGCGCAGTCATTTCGTGCTCGGCCGCTAATGCGAGAAACGCTGAGCGAGACAAGCGGCGATCATTGGCGGCCTTATCGATGCGATGCACCAGATTTTCCGGCAGGCTAATGTTCAGGCGCACGGCTTTGGTGCTGATCTTGGACAGGTCGATTTCAACCAGCATCCAGTAGCCACCCTGGTAGTCGGCCTCTCCCTGCCACTTCTCCGGCGTGGACGGTGCGGGCACGCCGGCCTCATCGCCATAGAAGTGCGCTTCGACTGCCTCCTGCGAGGCGGCTGGGATGCCTTGCAGTTCATCGGATGCGGCAAAGCAGCCCGGGAAATCAGGGAAGGTGACGCCGTAGGCGGACTCGCCTTCCTTGTGAACGTAGACGGGATAAAGCATTTCTTTCTCCTATTCTTGGACTCGCTTACTTCAGGCCCGCTTGCTTGAGGATGCTGTGTACGGTCCCTGATGGCAAATCTTTCTTGGGATGTGGCACCGTAACCTTGCCAGGCTTGGTTGGATGCTTGAACTGGTGGTGCGACCCGACGGTATGCACCAGGAACCAGCCGTCCGCCTTGATTTGCTTGATGAGTTTTGCGCTGTCCATGTGTGTAATTATACACACTCATTGTGTAGAAGTACACAACAAATCAATGACTCGACGTTCTTTGTTCCCATGCCGCCACCGTGGCTGCGGCGCGCTGGTACGCACGCCTGGCTATTGCGAGGCCCATGCCGCCGAGGCGACGGGCTGGCGGTTGGTCCACCAGCGCGGCACCCGCCACCAGCGTGGGTATGGCGCGGCCTGGGATCGTGTCCGCGAGCTGGTCTTGAAGCGTGACCGCCATCTGTGTCGGTGTGACGAATGCGCGCGTACGGGCCGCGTGCTGCCCGCGACCGAGGTGGACCACAAGATCCCGAAGGGTGAGGGCGGCACCGACGACCCGGTCAACCTGTCCGCGATCAACGTCGACTGCCACCGGCGGAAGACTGCCCGCGAGAGCGCGCGTGGGCGCGCCCGGCTGAGGGAGTAGGCGTCGCGTCACCTCGATGCCAGTCGTGCCACCACGGCCCTCCTGGTGCGACCCAGGCCCTGTCTGGGATGGGGGGGTGGGTCCATCCTTGGGGCAGGCGGCACATAGGACGGCCCGTTCCGTCAGATTTTTACGCCCGCGAAAAATGAAATTGGACCTGCGCACTTCGGAGCGCCGTCCTTGACCTATGGAGAAGACCATGCCCGGAGTTGCAGGGCGCTCCGGGCGCAAGGCCAAGCCGGTAGAGAAAAAGCTGGCGGCCGGCAATCCGGGCAAGCGCAAATTGAATACCGAACAGCCGAATTTCGACTTGGTTCAGACCATCGATTGTCCGGAATGGATGGGCGAGTACGGTCGCGCGCTTTGGGAAGTCGTGGTGCCGCAGCTTTGCAAGCAACGCCTCATCATGTCCACAGATGTTCAGAATCTGGAAGTCTACTGCGCGGCCTATAACCAGTTCCGCGAAGCGGAGCGGGACATCGCCGCGAAGGGGTTGGTCGTGGATGGTGCCCAGGGAGGATCCGTAAAGAATCCCGCTCTGACAGCCAAGAACGAAGCAGTTAAGCAGATGGCTAGCTACGGAACCATGCTTGGGCTAGATCCGTCCAGCCGGCAGCGTCTGACTGGCCCGAGGAAGCCAGGAGCCGCCAATCCGTTTGCCGCGCTAATCGGCGGGACGTAACCCATGGCGGCGCCCCAGTATCCCCGGGTAGCGCAGGCGCTGAAATTCGCAAAAGATGTAGTCAAAGGCCGAGTACCCGCCTGCCGCTACGTGATGCTGGCCTGCCAGCGACATCTTGACGACCTGGCCGCGTCGAAGTCCGCGAAGTACCCATACCGCTTCAATGCTGCGGAGGCTGAGAAGAAGCTCACCATGGTCGAGCTTATGCCCCACACCAAGGGCGAATGGGCTTTCAAGCGGCAGCTCGTGGTCTTGGAACCGTGGCAGAAATTCGGTCTGGGCTGCACATTCGGTTGGGTCCACAAAAAGGGCGGCCTGCGCCGATATCGTGAATCTTATTGGGAGGTGCCCCGCAAGAACGGCAAGAGCGTCATCGCGGCCGGCGTCGGCATCGCCATGTTCGCCGCGGACAACGAGTTCGGCGCAGAGGTATATTCCGGCGCGACGACAGAGAAGCAAGCTTGGGAAGTCTTCCGACCTGCGCGGCTGATGGTTCAGCGCTCACCCCAACTGGTCGAGTACCTTGGAATCGAAGTCAACGCGCAGGCGCTGACCCGCCCGGAAGATGGAAGCAGGTTCGAACCCATCATCGGTAACCCGGGGGATGGAGCTTCACCGTCCTGCTCGATCGTTGACGAGTATCACGAGCACGATTCCGCAGCGTTGTACGAAACGATGCTGACTGGTATGGGCGCGCGCCGGCAGCCCCTCATGTTCATCATCACTACGGCAGGGGCAAATATCGAGGGTCCCTGCTACGACAAGCGCCGCGAAGTTGTCGAGATGCTCACGGGCCTGGTGCCCAACGATGAACTGTTCGGATGGATCTGGACTCTTGATGAGGGCGATGACTGGACAGACCCGGCGGTGTTGGCGAAGGCAAACCCCAATATGGGGGTTTCGGTCTACGCTGAATACCTTGCCAGCCAGCAGCAACGCGCAATAAAGCAGGCGCGCTTCACCAACGTGTTCAAGACGAAGCACTTGAACGTATGGGTCACCGCTAAGACGGGCTATTTCAACCTCGCTCAGTGGGAGAAATGCAAGGACGAATCGCTGTGCCTAGAGGATTTCGCCGGCACCCGGTGCATTCTGGCGTTCGACCTGGCGCGAAAGTTGGACATGAACAGCATGGCACGCGTGTTCACTCGGGATATCGACGGGAAGCGGCATTACTTCTGTGTTGCGCCTCGGTTCTGGGTGCCGGAGGACACGGCAAACGACAGCGATAACCGTAGGATGGTCGAGCGTTTCCAGAAATGGATCAACAGTGGCCACCTGTACACCACACCGGGCGCGGAAATCGACTACCGCGAGATCCATGCGGAGGCCGTGGACGCCAATACGACCAATCCGGTGGACCAGTCTGCCATCGACCCTAGCGGCGCAACCAACCTTTCCCACCATCTAGACGACGATGGCCTTACGCCGGTCACCATCGTGCAGAACTACACCAACATGAGCGACCCGATGAAGGAATTGGAGGCTGCGATTCAGTCTGGCCGGTTCCATCATGACGGAAACCCGATCATGACTTGGTGTATCGGCAACGTCATCGGCAAGTTTCTTCCAGGAAATGACGACGTTGTGAGGCCGATTAAGCAGGGCAACGACAACAAGATTGACGGTGCCGTGGCGTTGATCATGGCAATTGGGCGCGCGATGCTGGCGGCGGCGCCACGTTCGGTGCTTGAGAGCCTTACCGAAGACGACATTCTGGTGGGATAAATGAAGAATTTGATGATTGACGCGATCGGGATTGCGGGATTTGGCAGCATGACGACCGGGATATGGCTTCAATTTGGCCCTGATCCAGCGATGATCGTCTGCGGGGCCATTGCGCTCGTGTTGGCGCTTGCCGCTGCTGGCCGGGGATCGAAATGATCCTATCAAGCCTCTTCGAGGGCCGCAGCCTCGAAAACCCCGACGTTCCGCTGACCGGACAGAACCTGCAGGAGTATTTGCACGGCGAAGGTCGCCGGATTCATGTCTCCCCAGACAGCGCGATGACGCTCTCCGCCGTGTACTCATGCCACTACGTGCTGTCGAGCAACGTCGCTCAACTGCCCGCCGTGGTCCTGCGGAAGCAGGGCGTCAAAATCGAGGCCGCTACGGACCACCCGGCTTTTGACCTGGTGCACTCCAAGCCGAACGAGTGGCAGACCAGCTACAAGTGGCGTGAAACGAAGCAGAATCACATCCTCGGCTGGGGGAACGGATACACGCGTATTGTGCGGCGCCGCTCTGGCGAGTTGCGAAGCCTCGAATTTTGTGTCCCATGGTCCACGACGCTGATAAAACCCGCCGGCAGGTACGTATACAGCACCATCGACGAGGACGGCCAAGCCTTCGCTGTCGCCCCTGAGGACATGTTGCACGTGCGCGCGTTGGGTTCCACTGGGCGAATGGGCAAGAGCATTATCCAGCAGCATTCGGAAATGCTTGGCCTGGGCCTTGCGGCACAGCGCTACGGGCGGGATTTTTTCGAGGGTGGAGGCCGTCCGACCGGCGTGCTGACCGTGAAAGGCGACCTGAGCGTGCCGGGCTGGGAGCGTTTGAAGGAGTTTTGGAAGAAGGCGGTCAGCCGGCTGGTGCAATCTGAGAACAAGACCCTCCTGCTGCCCGCTGACCTTGACTACCGTGCGCTGACCATCCCGCCGGAGGCAGCCCAGTTTCTCGAAACCCGAAAGATGAACCGGACCGAGATCGCGGCCATCTACAACGTGCCCGCGGACATGATCAATGACTTGGAGCGCGCGACCAACGCCAATATCACCGAGCAGAGCATCCGCTTTGTTCGGTACTCGATGATGCCTTGGGCAGTGAATTGGGAGCAGGAAATGAACTGCAAGCTGTTCACCCCTGCGGAACGACGCGCTGGGTACTACGTGAAGCTAAACCTGGCGGCCCTGCTGCGCGGCACGCCGAAAGAGCGCGCGGAGTTTTACCACTACGCCATTACCGATGGCTGGATGGACCGCAATGAGGTTCGCGCCCTGGAAGACCTCAGTCCGCGTGACACGCTCTCCGAGTTGTTGATCAGCGTCAACGCTAAGCCGGCCTCCGAGGTCGGCAAAACGCCGGCACCACCCCCCATCCAATAGGGATTCCCCATGAAAGACCTGGAATTGCGCACGCTGACCAGTCAGCCGTGCGAGCTTCGCACGTCCGGCGAAGGCGAAAACGCGCGCCCGCAGATTTTTGGCTACGGCGCAGTATTCAACACGCGCAGCGCGCTCATTTTTGGCACCTTCGTTGAGGAAATCGCCCCTGGCGCTTTCGATGACGTTCTCGGAAATGACGTGCGGGCGCTTTTTAACCATGACCCGAACTTCGTGCTCGGCCGCACCAGCAGCAATACGTTGCGCCTGGAGGTTGATACGCGTGGCTTGGCTTACACCATCGATCCCCCGGACACGCAAACCGTGCGCGATTTGGTGCTCACGCCGCTCAAGCGGGGCGACCTCAACGGTTCGAGCTTCGGTTTCCGGGTCGCACCCGATGGTGATGAATGGCGCCGGGAAGGTGACCTGATTGTCCGGACTATCCACAAGCTGGCGGAACTGCGCGACGTGTCGCCGGTGACCTACCCGGCTTATGGGGAAAGCCATGCCGCCCAGCGCTCGCTGGACAGCTGGAAAAAGCGGACCGAATGCGCCCAGGATCTGGCCGCAAAGGCCGTCAACGAGCGTCGCGCACGCGAGCGCTTTCTCGATCTCATCAATATTTGAACGGAGGACTTATGTCCCAAGCTGAACTAAAGCAAAAGCGTGCGCGCATCGCGGCCGAAATGCGCGCACTCCACGATGCCCAAGGCGAGAATGCCTGGGGAGACGAGCAGCGCTCGAAATGGGAGGGCATGAAGGCCGATCTGAAGAAGCTGGACGAGCAGATCGAGCGTGAAGACGAGGTGCGTGCTGTCGAACAGCGCTACGTCGACGATAACGTCACCGAGCTGGCCGCGCGCGCGGCCGCCGCCGCCGGCAAGGGAGGTGACGAGGAGAAGCGCTCCATCGCATTCGATAAGTTCGTCCGCCATGGCGTCGGTGAACTGACTTCCGAGGAGCGCAAGCTGCTGTCGGAAACGCGTGCGCAAGGCGGCTCGGTTCCGGAAAAGGGCGGCTACACCGTCCCGACCACGTTCCAGGCCAAAGTGGTCGAGTCGTTGAAGCAGTACGGCGGCATCGCGAGCGTGGCTCAGGTGCTGTACACGGACTCGGGTAATCCCATCGAGTGGCCCACCAGCGATGGCACGAACGACGAAGGCGAACTGCTCGGCGAAAACAGCGAGGCCAGCGAAGCCGACGTGGATTTCGGCATGGGTACCCTGGGCGCGCAGAAGCTGAGTTCGAAGGTCATTCGCGTGTCCAATGAATTGCTGAACGACACCGGCATTGACATGGAAACCTTCCTGGCCGGCCGCGTTGGCTCGCGTATTGGGCGCACGGAGGCCCGTCTGCTGGTGCTGGGCACCGGTGCAGGCAACCCGACTCAACCGAAGGGTTTGGCCGCGTCGGCTGCCGTGGGCAAGCAGACTGCCGCGGCTGGCACCTTCAACTGGAAGGAAGTCAATGCGCTGATTCACTCGGTGGACCCGGCATACCGCAACGCGCCCCAGTTCCGCCTAGCGTTCAACGACGCGACGCTGGAAGCCCTGGAGGAAATGGAGGACGGAAACGGCCGGCCGCTGTGGATCCCGGGCCTGGACGCCAGCGCGCCCGCCCGCCTGCTGAAGTACCAGTACGTTATAGACCAAGCCATTCCGTCGATTGCCGCTGGCGCTAAGTTCGTCTATGCCGGCGACTTCGCCCAGTTCGTCATCCGTCGCGTTCGATACATGGCGCTCAAGCGTCTGGTGGAGCGGTATGCCGAGTTCGACCAGACCGGCTTCCTGGCTTTCCACCGCTTCGGGTGCGTGCTGCAAGATAGCGCCGCCGTGAAAGCACTCCAGGGTAAGACGGCCTAAACGAGGAGCGCGCCTGGGCAACCGGGCCGCTGTGATCAATGCTCGAACTCGATGAAATTCGTTCGCAGTTGAACATCGAGCCGGAGGACACGAGCGACGCATTGCTGACGCGCTATTTGCGCGCTGCGGTGCGTCGATTCGAGTACCGCACCGGTCGCAGCCTGTTCAAGAGCCAAGACGATCTCCCTACGCCGACGCCGGCCAATGCGCTGGTATTGGACGCCGACGTTGCGCTTGCACTGTTGCTTTTGATCGGCCACTGGAACGTAAATCGTGAGGACGTGACGGACGCTCAGCTTGCACCGATTCCGCACGGATTCAACGACCTGGCAGAGCCGCATCGGTGGTGGCCGGACTGCTGACTCGGGAGGAACAATGCTGAAAGCTGGGAGCCGAAACCGGCGAGTCGAGCTGTTGCGCAATGATGGGCAGCGAAACGAGGCCAACGAGCAGCTCGATAGCTGGGTTGTGTTCGGCAGTCCTTGGGCCTCCATTCGCTACGTTTCGGGGCTGGCCACGATCAAGGCTGGCGCGGATCTCGCATTGGTACGAGCGTCCATTCGACTGCCGTACCGCTTGGATATAGTCATGGGCATGCGCGTGCGGCGCGGGTCGAACGTTTATGAGGTGGATGCAGTCCTCCCTGACGAAGAGCGCCATCGGCACGTGGATCTGGTGTGCCGACTCTTGGCTCCGCGCGAGGTGGGCGATGAAGCAGGTGCGTAGACACAGGGCCAACGCCTCGGCATTCGCCTTCGAGGGCGATATCGTCGCACAGGTAGGGGCTTGGCTCGACCGCATCAAGAAAGAGGCTCTACGGCCTGCTGCGCACGCCATGGCGCTGGTGCTTTACGACGAGATGCGTGCACGTGTTCCGGTGCAGCTCGGCAAGTTGCAGTCTGCCATCTATCGCTGGCACGATGATTCGCAATCGGGTCCGGACAGGCAAACCTATATGGTCGGCGTGAACAAAAGCAAGGCACCGCATTGGTGGCTTGTAGAACATGGGCACTGGCGCAGGCACGTCGTTATACAGTTGCCGGACGGCGAATGGGTCACAGTGAAAAGTCGCCCCCTGAAAACGCCCATTCACGTGCCGGCGAAACCCTATCTTCGTGTGTCAGTCGACGCCAAGCTCAACGCTGCGGTCGAGGCCGGACGACAACGTCTTGCGGAAAAAATCCAGGAGTTCCAGCATGCTCGAAACCCTAATGGTTAGCACGCTAGGCCCGCTAGTGGAGGGCCGGGTGTTTCCCGACACCGCGCCGGCCAGTACGGTGCTGCCCTACGTGGTGTTCCAGAAGATCGGTGGTCTAGATCCGCTGTTCGCCGACGGGACTCTACCCGACAAGGAAAATGCACGCGTGCAGATCCAGGTATGGGCACGCAAACGGACGGAGGCCTCCGAGATGATGCGTCGGGTCAAAGCAACCCTGTGCGCTGTACCGGTGCTGGCTACTCCGCTCGGCGGGGACGTGGCGCGTAATGACGGTGGGTTCCTCGGCGCCCAGCAAGACTTCAATATCTGGTACTCGCCCATATGACCTCGCCTGCGACCATTGTCGGCGCCACCGTGTACGTGTCGGCCGCTGCGCCACCGGCGTTCACATTTGAGGCATACACCGCGCTCCCGTTCACGCAGGTACGTGGTGTTCGAGTTCTCGGTTCGCTGGCGAAGCAGTACCAAACCGCCGCCTTCACTCCGCTCGCTGGCGGACTGCCCAGGCAGCGCCGCGTGGCCCGCGCGCCGCAATCGCTCCAAGTTGACCTTTACCGGGTCGCTGATGCCGGCCAAGCTCTGCTGCGTGCCGCAATCGACCAGGACTCCCCCTACGCGTTTCGCATCGTCGTGCCGGGGCTAGGTCCGCACTTCTTCACCGCCCGCGCCTCAAATCGGACGCTTGGCCTCGGCAGTGCTACCGACACCGCCGCAACATCCCTCACCCTCGAAATCGAAAGCGACATCCTCGAGCCGGTCTAACGCCAGAGAAACCTGGCGCGCTGCCCTCCTTGGGGCACAACCACCCAACCCGCCGCTGGCGGGTTTTTTTTCGTCCCTTGATTGGAGCAATCCCATGTCTGTATCCCTCCCCAATGGCGTCATCCTGGCGCTGGCTACCGCCTACGGTGCGGTCAAGAACGTGACCGCGCTCACGAACGCTGCGCCCGCCGTGGCCACCAGCGCGGCCCATGGCCTGACTGACGGCGCGATTATCGAAATGAAGTCCGGCTGGCAGAAGCTGAACGATCGGATCTATCGGATTGACGACACCACTGTTGGCGCGTTCTCGCTCGAGGGGACCGACACAACCTCGCAGACTGTATACCCGGGCGGTACCGGCACGGGGACGCTGCGCGAAATCACTGCCTGGACTCAGATCTCGCAGGTCACCGACACGTCGACCTCAGGCGGTGAGATGCAGTTCGCCACCTTCAGCTTCCTGGAAAACGATTTCGAGTCGCAGATCCCGACGCAGGCCAGCGCGCAATCGTTCCAAATGACCATTGCCGACGATCCGACACTGCCCGGTTACAAGGCGCTCCAGGCAGCGGCCGAAAAACGCGACGTGCGCGCGTTGCGCGTCACCTTCCCCAATGGTTCGGTGATCCTCTACAACGGCTATGTGTCGTTCAACGAGACCCCCACCATGACCAAAGGCCAGGTGATGGCGGTACAGGCCACCTTCTCGCTGCTGTCGCGCCCCGTGCGCTACGCCGCGCCCCAGGTCTAAGCATTTCCGGCCGCGCCACCACTATCGGCGTGGCCGCCCCACCCACAGCAGTATCCGCAACCAATAGGACGAATCCATGGCCGGCAAAATCAAGTTCACGCTCAACCCCCAGCCCACCTTTAAGCAAAAGGTGAAGATGCCGATCCCTGGCGCCGGTTTCGTCGATGTCGAGTTCACCTTCAAACATCGAACGAAGACCGAGTTCCAGGAATTCATGGAGCAGGTCAAGGACCAAACGGACGACGCGGCCCTAGTGATGGATGTGGCCAGCGCTTGGGAGTTGGAGGAGCCGTTCGACAAGGCCAATATCGAGAAGCTGGTGGACAACTACACCGGTGCTGCCCGCGCGATCTTCACCACCTATCTCGACGAAATCATGAAGGCCCGCGTGGGAAACTGACCGCCCTGGGGGCCGCGCTGTATGTGAAGGGTCCCACGGAGAATGAGTTGGCGGCATTCGGGCTGACTTTCGACGACGTGGCGGGTCCTCCCATCGAGATCTGGCCGGGGCATGAGCAGGCGCTGGATCTCTTCCTAAAGATGCGCACACAGTGGCGTATAGGCATGGCCGGCGCGACTGGCCTGGACTACGGCGTGCTGTTTCACAAGATGGATCGCATGGGTCTATCGGCCGAGCGCTATGAGGATCTGGAGGAGGAAATCCGGATCATGGAAAGTGCGGCCCTCGAAGAGATGGCGAAGAAGTAACCCGTTCCGGCGGGCTTTTTTATTGGAACCCTGATATGTCGCAGTCACAAGTCATTGCGGAAGGCGTCGTAGCCGTTACCGGCGACGCGTCGGGCCTCACTGCCACCATGGCAGAGGTGACGCAACAGACCGGCAAGGCGAAGAAGTCCATTGAGGACCTGGGCCGGGGCGCGTCGCAAGGGCTGAATAAGGCCGCGGCGGACGGCGACCAGGCCGCCAAGAAGATGGAGCGCTCGACGCAGAGCCTCATCAGCCAAATCGAACGTCAGATCGCTGTCTCCAAGGCTGGGGCCAAGGGGACGGCGGAATACTTTCAGGCGATCGCGCAACAGCGAGGCGTGGATCCTTCCCAACTTAAGCCCTACTTGGACCAGTTGAAGGCGGTCTCGGTGGCTCAGGGTGACGCTGGCATGTCCGCCAAGGCGCTGACAGCCGCCACGCGCGGTCTGCCGGCGCAGTTCACCGATATCGCCGTATCCCTGCAGGGCGGCCAGCGTCCGCTTACGGTGCTGTTGCAGCAAGGTGGCCAGTTGAAAGACATGTTCGGCGGCATCGCGCCGGCCGCGCGCGCGCTGACAGGCTACATCGCTGGCATGGTGAACCCGATGACGTTGGCCGCAGGCGCGGCGGTCGCGCTCGCTGTCGCCTATTCGCAGGGCGCAAGCGAGGCAGAACAGTTCAACGCTACGTTTATCCAGACGGGTGCGCTCGCCGGCAAGACGACGGGCGACCTGCAGCAGATGGCCCGCCGTATCAGCGACGTGGTGGGCACGCAGGGCAAGGCTGCGGCGGTCCTGGATCAGTTCGCCCGTAGTACCGCCGTCGGCGCCGAAAACATGGAGAATTTTGCCCAGGCGGCCATTCGGTGGGAAAAGGTCACCGGCACCGCGGCGGAGGACACTGTCAAGGCGTTCATCGACCTTGGGAAAGACCCGCTCGACGCTGTGATGAAGCTGAACGAGGGGATGAACTTCCTGACGGCCAGCACCTACGAGCAGATCCGTTCTCTGGAACGCCAAGGTCAGACGGCCCAGGCTGCCGCCGTCGCTCAGAAGGCTTACGCCGATGCGCTGAACGACCGCGCGCCGAAGCTCGAGCAGAACCTGGGCACGTTGGAGCGCGCTTGGATTCGCGTTAAGGATGTGGCGAAGGGCGCCTGGGATGCGATGCTCGATATCGGTCGCCCGGCCACGCTGCAGGATCGCATCTCCTCGCAGGCCAGCGTCGTGCAGAATCTGGGAGACAAGCTACTAGCGCAGACGGCGCGGGGACGCCCCACCGGCCAACTGGCGGCGCAGTTGGCGGCCGCCCAGGCTGAGCAAGACCGTTTGGAGAAGGAGTACTTCGCCGAGGCGGCTGCGGCATCGGCCGGCAAAGCTCAGAAGCAGGACCTGGACCGCGCCTCCTATCGTGCCGAATATCTGGATGACGACAGCCGCAGCTCTCCTTCGCAGCAAAGGGTCAAGGCCATCCAGAAAGAGCAGCAGGCTTTCGAGAAGGCGATCGACGGACTGCGTCAGGGCACACAGGAATATCAGCAGGTCTACGACGCGCACCGCGCCGCCCTGGACGCCATCAACAAGAAATTTGACGGGAAGAGCACTGGCGGCCCGTCCGGCGCCGATACTGAGGCCGCCAGGCTGACCGCCCGCATCAGCGAAGAGAAGGCGCTGTCTACAGAGCTGGCAGAACGTGGCTTGCAGACCAGCAAGCTGAACGAGTTCGAGCGCCGGTCCGCCGAGATCGGGGAACTGCTCAAGGGCAACCTTAAGGACCAGGTGCGCAGCAGTCTAGAGCACACCCAAGCGCTGGCCAATGAGGCCGGCGCCCTGGTTCGCGCCAACACCGAGACGAAGGCCTTTTTGGAGTCGCGGGAGAAGTACTTCGACGGCTTGCGCGACGGCATTGCCAAGATCACACAAGAGGCGCAGGTTACCGAGGACCAAGTAGCCACCTATGGGCTAAGCAAAGCCGCGCTTGAACAGCTGACGATTGCTCGCCTTGAGGAGCGCAAGGCGGCCCTGGCGGGCTTTGATGGAGCGCAGCAAGAGATTGACCTGATCAACCAGGAAATCGATGCCCGTCAGCGCTTGGTAGCAGCCGTACAGGCGAAGGACACCAAGGACGCGCAGAAGAAGGCGAATGAAGAGGCAAGCCGAGATTGGCAACGGACCGTCGACCAGTACGGGGATGTGTTCCGGCAGGGCTTTGCCTCCATGCTGAATAATGGAAAGGCCGGTTGGAAATCCTTCACGACTTCGCTGGTTACCACGTTCAAAACATCGGTGGCGGACCAGATATACAAGATGTTCGCGCAGCCCTTCGTGGTCCAAATTGTCGGTAGCTTGCTCGGTGTCACCGGGACGGGCGCGGCCACTGCGGCGGCAGCAGCTGGGACGCCGGCGGCGCTCGCCAGCGGCGGGGCAGCTACCGCGACCAGCGCTCTTAGTGTGGCGAGCAGCGCGAAGAGTGTGTATTCGATGCTGACGGGAGGCTTTGCCGCGGCCGGGCAGTCCATCACGGACCTCGGCGTGAGCATGGGGTCGCAGTGGGTGGCGGACTTCGGCTACGGCTTCGGTCAAGGGGCGGGTGCGACGGCAACCTCTGCGGGTACGCTCGGCGCGGCTTCGGGCGTCTTGGCAGGCGCCGCTATCGGCTTCACTGGCGGCAAACTGATCTCCGGGAAGTACGCGCTAGGGAATTCCAACGTCACTGTGGGCGCTGGGACGGCAATCGGTGCTGGTATAGGATCAATTGTTCCGGGCCTTGGCACTGCCCTTGGCGCGCTGGTCGGAGGCCTCATTGGGGGATTCGTCAATCGAGCGTTTGGGCGCGCGCCAAAGGAATACGGAGACACCACGCTGATCGGTGACTTCGGAAGCCTCGGCGTCAGTGGCTACACGAGCACGCCCTGGAAGCAAAAAGGGGGCTGGTTTTCTAGCAGTCGCAGTGGAACGCAGATCGGCGCGCTTGATGATACGTTCTTGACCGAGATCAGCGCGGCTTTCGGCCAGATGAAGACCAGCGCCGCCGTGTTGGCGCAGGCCGTCGGCGTATCTGCGCAGTCTCTGGACACGTACACCGATCAGATCAGGGTCACGCTGACAGAGAGCGAGGAGGAGAACCAAAAGCTGCTGGAGGACGCGCTTAAGACGGTCGGCGAGAATATCGTGCGCTCGTTGGTGCCTAATATTGCGGACTTTTCGAAGGAAGGAGAGGCGGCGGCGGAAACCTTGGCGCGACTCGGTACCAACCTCGGCGCGGCAAACCAAACGCTAAAGCTGCTTGATCTCAAACTCTACGACATATCCATCACGGGCGCGGCGACGGCATCGAAGTTGGTCGACGCGTTCGGTGGCGTGGACAATCTGACGCAAGCCACCCAGCAGTACTACCAGCAGTACTACACCGAAGCTGAGCGCGCGAAGCTGAGCCTGGCAGCTATGAACGATGCGTTGCGAGGCCTGAACATCGTGCTGCCCGACACCATGGAGCAGTTCCGAGATATGGTGTCGGCGCTGGATCTGACGACGGATTCCGGCCAGGCCGCCTATGCGGCACTGCTGGCGGTGGCGCCGGAGTTCGCCGCAGTGGTGCAAGCGACGAGCCAACAGGGGCAGGCAATGGCCGCTGCGATCCTTGCGGCCTACACCGGTCGCGGCGGCGTGGCGCCGGCGATGGATGCAGCTGCCATCAGTGCAAAGGTATTGGCCGACAGCCTTGGTCAGACCATCACCGTCAGCGGCCAGATTTCGCGCCTGTTCCTGGACCTTGATTCCGGGCTGCTGGACTTCGAAAGCAGCACGTCCAACCTAGATGGGACGATGACGGGCGCGCAGCAGGCCAGTTTGGAGCTGGGCGATCAGATCGAGTTGCTGCGTCAGGGCTTGGGCGGGTCGATTATCGATTTCAAGTCGATGGGTGACGCGCTCGCAAACGTCGATACCGATGTCTTCGTGTCTACGCTGAACGCTGCGTTCCAGCAGCTCGCGGACCGGATGAAGTCGCTGCTGGACTCGATCGGCAACGAACGGATGGCAGTCCGCCAATCTGCGCGGGATATCCTTGATCCGGCACCGATGTCGCCCGCAGCTATCCGGCAGGCAATCGCGGGAATCAACACGGCGCTGCCGAGCAATGCTGGCGTCGTGCAGGCGTCGGCTCAGCTGAATGCGGCTGACGCGATGGCGGCGCAGCGGATGCGGGAGCGCAACAGTGCCGAGCAGGCATACAACTCGGTCGCCGGCGCTATTCATGCTGCGGATGAAGGTCTGTATAACGCGCAGAAGCAAGCTGACGATGCGAAGGCATGGCTGGATAAGCTGAACTGGGACATCTACGCCCCCAAGACCGTCAAGTACAAGAAAGACAATTGGAAGGAGCTGGACGCCGCGAGATCGGTGGCGCAGGCGCAACTGCCTGCTGCGCAGCAGGCATATGCAGACGCTCAAGCGGCACTGGCTGCTGCGCAGGCGAACAGAGGGTCCATGCCCTCGCTGGAGGAGGCAGCGGAACTACAGCGCGCCTACGCGGACGCAGTGACGAAACAAGCAAGTGCCCAGGCGGCTGCGACGCTGGCAGCGAAGAACGCGAAAGATCAGCAACTCGCCTATGCGGACTCCTTGCAGCAGTTCGCGCTGGACGCGACCAAGTCGGTGGCTACCTTGAGCGATCTGCGCGACCAGACGGTGAAGTATTACGAAGCGCAGAAGGCACTGGCGACCGCCCTGGCGCAGGGTGCGGATGCGCTACGCAAAACCGTCAAGGACTATCGCGTCAGCCAACTGGACCCCGAAGATCAGTTCGCCGTCATGCAGTCGGACTTCGCCGAGGCTTATGCCAAGGCCATGGGTTCAGACGGTGATGCGCTGATCGGCTACAGCGACCAGTTGAACAGCATGCTACAGCCGCTGCTGGAAGCCGCGCAGGGTGCCTTCTCGTCGGATGCACAGTATCAGGCCTTCATCGCCACGACGCTGGCTCGTGCCGAAGCTGTGGCGGGCCGGATGGACACGGTCGCGCCCAAGGGCTACGAGCAGGAGAGCCTGGACCTGTTGGGCACGATCGACGCAGCGCTGGCGCAGTTGGAGAAATCAGCGTTGACGGGCGACGAGATCCTGACCAACGCCATCAACGCTGCACGCGATGCCACGGTCAACGGACTGAGGCAGGTTGTGAACGCGCTGAGTGGCGCCCCGGTGGCGGCGTTCGCTACTGGCGGCGATCACGCCGGCGGTTTGCGCCTGGTGGGAGAGAACGGTCCGGAACTGGAGGTAACTGGGCCTTCGCGCATCTTCAACGCCCAGCAGACTCAATCGATCCTCGCCGGTGGCAGCGAACAGGCCGATTTGCTGGCCGCCCTGCGGTCGCTTCTTCAGGAGCAGCAGGCGTTGCGCGAAGAGGTAGCCGGCCTGCGCATCGAGGCGCGCGCTACGGCGAGCAACACGGCGAAAACGACGAGGCAGCTCGAACGCTTCGAGGTGGACGGCATGCCGGTGCGCACGGATGCAGACGAGCCGCTTCATGTGGAGGTGCAAGCATGAAGGTCATCAAACCGGTAACCATTGGGCTTGCTCAATTGGTCAGTTCGAACGTCACGGAAGATGACGCGCCTGCGTACGCTGCTGCCACGAACTACGCCGTCGGCGCGAAGGTCGTGTACCAGTCGAACGTGTACCAATCGGTAGAGACACCCAACCAAGGCAAAACTCCCGGCGAGCAACCGCTGTATTGGGCGCTGACGGGGCCGACCAATAAATGGGCAATGTTCGACGACCAAGTGAGCACGCAGACCCTTCGGGTAAGTCCGCTCACCGTGGTGGTCAAGGCTGGACTGGTTAACAGCTTGGCGTTGCTCGAGTTGGAAGGGGCTAGTGTCGAGGTGATAGGCCGAGACGGCGCCGGCGGACCCGTGATCTACAGCGCGCAGCGGTCCCTCGAGGCGTCCATCGTCACCAACTGGTACGAGTACTTCTTTGAGCCGTTTTCCCCCTTGGGAGAGGTGGTGTTAACTGACTTGCCTGCATACGGGAGCCTGCAGATCGAAGTGTCGATCGTATCGGGCGCTGACGTGGCGTGCGGGGCCATGATTGTGGGCACCGCCTACCTTGTCGGCGACAGCGAATACGGTGGCAGTGCCGGCATCATCGACTACAGCCGGAAGGACACCTCTGACACCGGAACGACGACCTTTCGCAAGCGCAAATTCTCGCGCCGTATGTCGCAGCGCCTTTGGGTCGATGCTCCACGCTTCAACGCGGTGTACCGGCTGCTCTCTGGGCTGCGCGCGACGCCCTGCGTTTGGATCGGGGCGGAGTCTGAGGATCTCGGGCCGCTGACAATTTTCGGTTTCTACCGCGATTTCAGTATCGATATCGCCTATCCCCTAGTCAATTTCTGCAACCTCGAAATCGAAGGACTCACATAATGTCGATCACCGCATTGCCGGCACCGCCCAGTCGGAGCGACCCGGCGAATTTTCCTGAACGTGCAGACGCTTTCATGGCTGCGTTGCCACAGTTCGCGACTCAGGCAAACGCCTTGCAGGCGCAAGTCAACGATGCGGCCGCCACCGTGGATGCTGACGCGTCCGCCGCGGCAGCTAGCGCTGCATTTTCCGACCAGCGGGCGATTGCGGCCGCGGCCTCGGCGGGGGAGTCGGCGACGACTGAGACAGCAGCACGAGTGGCGCGGATTGCCGCTGAGGCCGCGCGCGACCTGGCGCAGGCATGGGCGTCAAAGCCGACAGGCACTGTTTCCGGCGGGTTGCTTTCAGCGCGACAGTACGCAGAGCAGGCTGCGGCGGCCGCCAATGTAGGGCTGCCGCAATACCTGCCCTCCGGGATTCCTGCCAGCGATGTCGGGCCAATCTACGTCATCGGCCTGGGGACTATGGAGTGGCGCGCGAGCGCGAGCCGCTACGTCACAGTGGCGGGGCTGCCACGTCAGTATCGAGCCGGCGGCTTGATCTTCCAAACAACTTCTAACTCCATCACGATCTCTGCTGGAAGCTGGCGTAGCCGCGGAGATACTGCAGACATCCGCCTTACCGCGCCGTTGACCAAGGTGCTGCAGTCTAGCGGTACCTGGGCGCCCGGTAGTGGCGCCAACGGTCTTTTCACTGGCGTGGCTGCCGTCGCAACGTCGTACCACCTGTTTGTCATCTACAACCCAGCTACCGGAGTAGTGGACGCTGGTTTCGACACGTCGCTGACTGCGGCTAACCGTCCCACCGGGTTCACCGAGTATCGCCGGGTGAGCACGGAGCGCTACACCACCACGCTGGCTTGGCTGTCTAAGCTAAACCCAGAGGTTGGTGTGTTTCTCTTTCAGGACGCCGTATCGCCGCTGAGCAACGTCAATACCTCGACGACGTTCCAGACGATAGCCTTGGGCACGACGTTACCGCCAGGAGTGCGTAGCGAGGCGTTCATCAATAGCACCATGAATGGAGCTAATCCTCTAACGGGATTGGTGGTGGCGAGTCCCGAGCTTTCACTTGCGGGGTCCGCGCTTCAACGAAACGCGGTCGGCACGTTTCCAAACGGCTCTGTGTGGTCGGTAGCACATAAGGTCATAACGGATCAAAGCGCACAGCTCAAATACGCAACCACGGCAGCTACTACCGGGGCGTACTTGATGTACCTGACCGGATACCGCGACTTCTTAGAGGATTGACACAATGCCCTATATCGACCCTACCGGAGAGAATCCTGGCTGGTCACTGGATCCACAACCGACGCTAGGATTTACTGCGTTCGTGGGGGCGCCACCGGAAGTTAAGATGGTGCCCCAGTCCGTATCCGCCTATCAGGCCGAAGTCACCATGCGCAAGCACGGCATTTGGGAGGACGCGAGCGCGCTATTCATAGCCCTAGAAGAAGACGACGCGCGGCGCATTGCGTGGCTACGAGCACCGACGTTTAACCGGGATTCTCCCTCGCTGTTATATGCGGCCGAACAAATGGGCCTGACTCCGGGGCAGCTTGACGCCCTGTTTATCGAGGCCGGTGAGGTTCTATGACCTTCGAATTCGCAAGTATGGACGCCCATCTCGCGGCAGGCAGGAACTATGAAGCCACGACAACCGGGTGTTTGCGCTTGCCTCGAATGTATCGAAGGCACGTTCGGCCGGCCTCCCGTGCCGGGGTTTCAACCCACCGGTGACATATCGCAGAAGCTGTAATTGTCACCGCAAGCGATGCCGCGATTGCAAGGGCGGGGCGCCCGCTTAGTAGCGGCTTGATGTTCAGCAACGCCAACACATGAATCAGGTAGAACGAGTACGAAACTCGCCCGAGATAGTCCATCACGGGATTGATCAACAGTCTGGGTTTGGCGAGTAGGGCTGTCACCATCACCATCGAGGAACTGGCGATATATACGGGGAACGACCATGGGTCAGAGGTCATTCTTTCCGGGACATTTATGACATAGCTGGCAATCTGGGGGGAGCCAAAAAAATATATGGCGAGTGCAATGCAGAACAGAGAAGTCGGGACGCGTGCCGAAAATCGCTCTGAATGAAGGCCCATGAACATGCCAAGCACGAAATATGGGAATCGATTGTGAAGCGACAAAATTGAGTTCAAAGGCTGGACTTCGACGGGAAGCCAGCACAGGAGCATCAGAGGTGCCAGCATACCGAAAAATGCCAGCCGGCTTCGGTGCCACAAAGGCCAGAGGATCATGAAAACGCCGTAAAAAATAATCTCCGGCCCTATGGTCCATAAGACACTTGTTCCATGCACCAGGCCCAGGGTCAGAGCAAGCTCAGCCCCAGACGACATGCCATAAGCATAGCCAGTGAAACCCAATTTGATCGCCAAGTAGGCTGAGATCACAACCAGCGCGAACAGCGGATAAACGCGGGACAGACGCTTTACGGCAAATCCAAAAATCTCACCTGGTGCGGGTGGGCGCTTCAAGTACAGGTGTCCCATTAAAAAACCGCTGAGAAGGAAAAACAGCATCACGCCTATTTGGCCAGAACCCCGACCAAATAGGAAACCGTCGTAGTAGATGCTCATCGAATGAGCGGCAAACACCGACAGGGCTGCGAGAGCACGGATTCCATTCAGTACAGGGACATTCTCTGGCGGTTGGCTCAATTCGAATCCTCGGTCATCAGTTGTGGCCTCCCGGGCCTGCTGGTGCCGATTTTATCTTCCCATACCCAACCCCGTTTCGGCGGGAATTTTTTACGTCTGGAGAAGCAACACATGACGGACCCTCAACAGAAGGCACGGTGGATTGACACCACCATCAGCCTGCAAACGCTGCTTTGCTGGCTGGCCGGCTGTATCGCGGTCGCCGTGGGGGCGTGGTACTCGCTCGGTAGCCGAGTCCAAACGCTCGAAGAGCACGACCGACAACAGGAGGCTCGGATGGGGCGCATTGAGTCAGCGCAGCTCGACCAACGCGCCGACACCCGCGATGCGCTGCGGTCCATCAGCGCCGACGTGAAAGACCTGAGCAACAAGATCGACCAGCTCAAAGACCAGATGATTTCCAACAGCGTTGCAAACCGCGCAGACGCGCAGAGGTGGGCGAAATGAAAGGTATATGGGCAGACCGCTGGACGGTCATGCGCCGGTGGTGGTCGCTCCGGATCGGTGTAGTGGGGCTGATCCTGCTGGCGGGCATCCCCGAGCTAAGCAATCAGTATCCCAACCTAGCGCCCGTGCTCCTGACCTGGTTCCCGCACAGCGGGCGGCAGTGGGTACCGGTCGCTGGCGTGGTGCTGGCCATCGTGGCGCGCGTGGTGAGCCAGGGCGCCGTAATCGCGGCGGTGCGCCGTATGTTCAGGAAAAAGGATTTGCAATGACACCCCTTGAATTCATCTCGGCTATTAGCCCGGCGGCGCAGGCGTCAGCAGCCAAGACCAGAATCCCGGCCAGCTTTACCGTGGCTCAGGCGGCACTGGAGTCAGGCTGGGCGAAATCGCAACTCGCTCGCGAGGCGTTCAACTTGTTTGGCGTAAAGGCCGATGCGAGCTGGCACGGCGCCATGCTTGAGCTGCCGACCAAGGAGTACCTACACGGCCAGTGGGTTACCCAGGTCGCGCGCTGGCGGCGGTACAGCGGCTGGCAGGAATGCTTGGACGATCACGCGCGGTTTCTTCTGGTGAATCCGCGGTACCGGCCCGCGTTCCAGTACACGGACGGCCGGCGCTTTGCGTCAGCAGTGGCCGCCGCCGGCTACGCGACCGACCCAGGCTATGCCGCCAAGATCATCTCCATCATCGACTATCGCGGCCTGTCCCGCCTGGATGAGGTGCAAGCATGAGCGCCGCCTTGGTTGCGTTCGTGCAGAGCATATGGCCGGTGCTGGCTGGCGGCGCCGTGGCGTTCTTCGGCCTGCTGGTGGCCTGGGCTAAGGGCAAGGCCGCCGATACAAAGGTCGCCCAGGCTGGCCACCGCGAGGCTGCGGCCAAGCAGGAAGCGGCAGACGTTAAGGCGCAAGCTGAACGCGACCGGGCTGCCGATGCTAAATCCCAGGCGGCCGCCGCCCAGTCAGCCGCTGACGCTGCTGGCGATCGCGCCGCTATCGATTCTCGTCTGGAAGCAATGTCCCGGGAGGAGCTACAGAATGCGGTCAATAAATGGCGCACGCCTGAGTAGCGTGCTGGTGATGGTCCTGTTAGCGGGCTGCACGACCTCCGAGCCACCCGCGCCGGCGGCCGAAGCCCTGGCGCCGGAGGTCGTGGTAAAGACAAAGATCGTGGACAACTCGTGCAAGTGGTTCCAGCCGGTATATCTGGCCCCCACCGACATCCTTGCGGACAAGTCGGCCAGGGTCATCGTCGGCAACAACGAGGCCGGCGCGCAGCATTGCGGCTGGAAGCCCGCCGCGAAGTGACGGGCGGCAGGCGGTTCATATGAAGCGCCGAGGGGCCAGCTGAGGCTAATGCGATAGCTTGATGCCCTGGACACGCGAATCAGGTGGTGTTGGGGCTGGCGCGCCGCTTTGGCTTCATCAGCAAGTCATCTTTTAGGGCGCCAAGCTCGACGACGCATGGTTCAACAGCGAGGTTGTCCAAGAATTCCTGCCATACGCCATCCAGACAACTTCCCGGCTTCTTCAGGTGGTCGCGCAACTGATGGGCGGTCAGCGCCAGCGCTCGCAAGCGCTTGATCTCGAACAGCAGCGCGAGAACGTCCTCCCAAACTACCGTGTCTTGGTACGCACAGGGTGCGCGCTGCGAGCAAGCCTCATAGCGCGCGCGGATCTTGGCGAGGTCGTCAGCCGTGAGAGGGGCACGGAAGGGCATGGGTCACGTTGAGAGATACTGTATGAATAAACAGTATATCGCCACTTCTCAGACGGGCGGCTCGCCCTTAGCGACAGGTTCCGCCACCAATTTATCGGCGGGGTATGGCGCCATGAAATCGCCGGCCTCGGATGGTTTAGCCGTCAGCCATGCATCGAAGGCGCCAAACGGCAGAATCACGACCATGCGCTTTTCCTTGCCGGGTGCGTGGTAGTGCTTGAACAAGGGGTGGTTATCCGCGTTGATGGTCAGCATCGTAAAGCTGTCCACCAGCTCGCCAGCGGCATTCCGATATCGATCCCACAACCCGGCAACACCGAGAGGAGCGCCGTCCGCGCGTGTAAAGCGGGTGGATACCGGCCCCTTACTGCCCATTCTCAGCTTGGTTTCTTCCCTGTGGTCTGGCTCATAAATGGCCTCGGCCGGGATGATGCAGTACTGGCCGCGGCGCCTGGCATTGCCGAAGGTGAAGGACGTGGCGGCGCTCTCAGAACGCGCGTTGAAAGTCGACAGCTTTTCCGCCTTGGCCAGGCCGTCGGCCTTGGTCATCCCCGAAACCAGGCCCCAGCGTCCAATGACCGCCTCGCGCTCCGGGACGGCTTCGTCGCCTGAATCCCATTCCGGCGGCCTGCGCACAAACACGCCCTGGTATTTCGGCCGCATGTCCGCCTTCGGTGGGGGCAAGCCGCGCGCGCGGAAGAATTTCTCCATCTGTTCGGCCTTCTTTACGGCTTGGTAGTGGCTGCACATGACTTCTCACTTAAACAAATGCACTCCTAGGCTGCTCGCAGCCGCTACCCACAGCACTGCAGCGGTCCAGCCTACGCGCTCTGCAATTTTGAACCACTTCTTGCCATGTAGAACTGGATCAAGAGATTTGCTCCACTGTTGCCAAGAGACAGAGTCACGCGCCTTGACGAATCGCCGGTTGCCTTCTTCGCTCCGTGCCTGAAAGCCGCAGGCGCAGAGCCAGAGATCGAGGACGGACAGCATCAAGCCGAAAGTAAAAAAGCAAAAGGCAAATTTGACCCAGCCATCAGCTCCTTGTGTCGCCAGCAATGTGGCGGCACCTGCGATTCCGGCAGCGTTGATGATGGCTAGGTGCTTTACCGTCTCCAGCATCCACTCTCCAGACCAGTTTGTCTGCGCATGGCAATACTTATTCCACTGAGCTTTCGCATCTTCCGTGGCGAGATCGAAAAAATGCAGGTGCACTTCGAGGTTACCCTGATCGGTATTCGGGTAAAGACGAAGATGCTCTACAGCAAAGCTTTGGAATTTGGGTGGCAGACGCCCGCGTGCAATCGCCCAGTTTGCCGCCACTTCGCGCGCCGCATTCTCATCCAGATTGGTCCCCGACATATTCACTCCGCTCGTTCTGCTGAGCTATTTTTACACCAATCGGGAGAAGTCCTCATCGTATTCGCAGTGGTCTAGCCGATTCGCGCATCGCTGGTTAAATGGATGCTTAAGCCCGTTTATCCAAAGGCCGCTTTTTATACGTGCGGCGCTAAAAGCGTCGAACTTATCTAGCTTGCTGAGAGCCTCTGCCACGCTTAGATACGTGTCAGTGCCGCCGCAGCGCGCTGTAATGATGATCGGCTCGTGGCATCCAAAGTTATCGCCGATCCAGAAAAGTCGCTCGTCGGCCTCTTGGTTGCCGCTATCTTCGGGGTAAACCATTTTGCTCCTCGGTGGCTCTCATCCAGTGCGTTCGGCCGAATGGTCGTGCGCCCACCACGCTCTGTGTCGCGTAGTGTCACTGTAGTGTCAAAGTGTCACTATACGAAGCGTTAGATTTCGGATCAACTGCGCGGCATGGAAGATACGCACCGCAGCCAGTTCAGATTGCCGCACTCTCTCTATGAGCAGCTTACGTCCGCAGCTCAACAGGAGGGGCGCAGCCTCAATGCTGAAATCGTGGCGCGGCTGCAACGTAGCTTCGGGTTCGATGGCAGTGGCGCCGTCCTATCCGATCAGGTTGAGCGTCGGCTGGCGGACCTAGAGCGGCGTATGGCTGTGATTGAAGGTGGTGGGATAAAGGCGAAGAGGTAAGGGCCAGAAGGTGCCCCCGAGAGGAGGGTCTGCCGTGGGGCGACTATCTGGGGTTGAGCGGGGTCGCATGGGGCGGGAAACCTCACTCAATGACAAGCTCATGCCAGCCTCTGCCCGGAAACCCGCATAAACACTGGATAGTTGGGGGGTTCGAATCCCCCTCTGTCCGCCATAGAATTCGAAGTAGTGCCTCGTGCATTCGCTTGAAAACCCGCATCAACGTTCGCGTTGTGCGGGTTTTTTGTTTTGCGCTCAGGTGTTGTGCGAATGCGCTGCGCCGCCAGGTATCCGTTCCCGCGCATTAAGGTTTGAGGGCCGTGCTCATAAAGTGAGCGGATGGAGCGGATTGAAAGAAAGCCTGGCTCATAGCGACCATTTATTGATGTAATAGCAGCATTGGTCTTCTTTTTGGAAAGGTCATTTTGCGGATATCGGGTTTATCCCTAGGTCCTGCAAGCGCAGAATTCAGTCATCGGGAACAGCAACAGACCTCCCCGGAATCACCCGACAAGGTCTGCTCCCACTGACTAGGACTAGGAGAACTGCCATGAAGACCATCGCCACCTCGCTGATCGTTTCGTTTGCCCTGATTGGCGCCGCCCAAGCCGGCACCCCCCGCGGCGACATCGACAACGCGCCTTTCCAAGGTACTTACGGCCAAGCCGACAACTCGACCAGCCGTGCCCAGATTCAAGCCGAACTGCAACAAGCCAAGAATGAAGGCCTGGTTGCTTTCGGTGATGTGAACAACGTCCCGTTCGCCGCCCAAACCGATTCCAGCGTATCGCGTGCCCAAGTCGCAGCCGATGTGTCGGCAACGCCCGGCGCTACCGCCTTTGGCGACACGAACAACGTGCCGTTCCAAGGCTGATTGCAGGATCATCGATCAGGGATAGTGAGATCAGTTATTCAAATATCCCTTGATCGAGCAGAGCTAGATCAAGCGTTACTGGATTGCAGGATTGCAGTGAAGAACTCGACAGGCGGCCATAGGCTCAGCCTGCAGGAATAAACCGCGCCACTATGCGCGGCCAGAATAGAAGTCCGGCTTGCCAGGCGTGCTGGCCTGGCGGGCTTCCCGGCGCGAGGCGGGAGCAGTTCTCAAGCTCCTCGCGATGCAGCAAAACGGCCCCGTGTTTCCTCACACGGGGCCGTTTCTTTATAGAAACTGTTTATATCGTTGGCAGGCTGGGTGCGGTCTGAGTCCTTTTGTTCCTAGCCTCGGCCTCTCATGGCGCGCCGCGCCGCCTCGACCAGGAAGCCGCTCCGAGTGGTGCCGTGAGCTTTCGCGTAAGCGTCGATCAATATGAGCACGCGGCGCGGAACGGTGATGTTGATCTTCTCTGCTCGGCCATCGAAGCGGGATACATCGACATCCACCAATGCCCAGATCCCATCTGCGAAATCATGATTGGATTGATGCTCCTGGATTGGGTGCGGGACCGGCACTTCCTCACCTTGTTCCACGAGGCCTTCGAGGTGTAGGTCGATAGCTTCCTTGACGCAGTCGAGCGCTTCTTCAAATGTGTCACCTGCTGAAAAACAACCGGGCAGATCGGGTACGGTTACGCCATAGCGAACGCCGTCGTCGGTATGCAGGACTACGGGAAATCTCATCGTTGAGCTCCTACTTCTTCCACCCCGCCTGCTTCTTTATGTTGTGGAGCGTTCCAGCGGGAATGTCGCCATCGGGGTGCTTCACAGTCACAAGGCCGGATTTGGACGCATGTTTGAACTGGTGGTGAGAGCCTCTCACTCGAGCCAGGTACCATCCGTCAGCTTCCAATTGCTTGATGATCTGCTTGCTATTCATGTCAAGAATGGTGGTTATTATAACCACCACGATAGGAATGGGCACGCAGTGGGTACCCGGCTCCTGTGATCGGTTCCCTTGATTTGGTCTGCTATTTGGCATCGCAAGCCTTCCGGCCCGCAGGATCTATCCGAACTGCAGCAAGCCAAGACCGAAGGCCTGGTTGCTTCGGTGATGTGAACAACGTACCGTTCGCGGCCCAAGCCGATTCCAGCGTGTCGCGTGCGCAAGTTGCCGCCGACGTTGCCAAGGCGCCCGGCGCCACCGCCTTCGGTGACTCGAACAACGTCCCGTTCCAAGGCTGATCGCCAGAAATACCAAGCCGCGCTCAAGCGCGCGGCCTGAATAGAAGTCCGGCTCGCCAGGCGTGCTGGCCTGGCGGGTTTCCCGGCGAGAGGCGGGGCGCAGTTCTGGATGTCCTCTCGATGCAGCAAAACGGCCCCGTGTGTTTTCACACGGGGCCGCTGCTTTTTTGGGTTCACACATAACCGCTACTTTTGTATTTACACAGAATCGCTGCTTTTGCGCTCACACACGACAGTTGCTTTCACATTCACACGTAACTGCTGCTTTAGCGGTCAAGCGATGCAGGCCCGTGCGGCCTGCGTGTTATACGAGACACGGACCAAGCGTCGCCACCTATCACGGCGCGGCGACAGGAGACTCTGGAATCAGGTCGGCATAACGCAAATCGAATTCGTCGCGCGCATCCAGTTTCTTGCCGGCAAAGGCGCCGGCTGCCTGCAACAAGTCTATGGTTTTCTGCTGGCCCGCAATCAGGGTAGCCAGGCCTGGGATCGAACCGGCTCCTTGGCTATCCAATACCTTACGGGCATCATCCGGCTTCAGTCTTTGGTCGGCAATCAAATAGCCCTGCAACCATGCCTCCTGATTGTTGTTGCGCCACAAGGTGGCTCGATACCAATGGACCACGAAATCCCGGATGGCGGCTGCTTGAGCAGGGTCGTTCAACGCGCCGCGAGATGCATACAGGTATTCCAGACCGGTATTCGCGCCGGGCGCATTTGCAATGGCGCGAGCCCCATCGCGCTCCGCGCTGGCCAGATAACGGCCACGGTCGGGCTGTTTGAGCACCGCCGCGTCGATCTGGCCGGCGCGCAAGGCATCGGCGAACTCCGCAATGCCCAGCTTCACGATATGGACGTCCTGAGGCAGTAGTCCGGCCGCCGCCAGATTGCGCAACAGGATGGCTTGCTGCGCGGTGCCTTCATTGACCGCTATCCGCTTGCCCTTCAAGCCGGCCAGCGTCTTGATGCCGGACTTGCCCGAAGTGGCGATCACCGAGCCGTCACCTGCGGAAACCACCGCGCCGACAATGACGACGTTGGCGTTCGAGAAGTGCGCCAGGATGGGCGGAACGTCGCCGACAGCGCCTACCTGAGCGGCGCCTGCCCGTATCGCTTCCAGCCGCAATGGGCCACTGCTGAAATTGGCATAGGTGACCGCGGCGGCGAGTTTCTTGTCTTCACCGGACAGCCGTAGCAAGACCTGTACATGGTTGGCATCGTCAGCAATTACGATTTTCGTGCCAGGCGGTACGGACTGGGCCAGGGGCGCGCTGCCTGTGGCGGCTTGCTGCGCCAATACGGACGTGGCGCACAGCGTGAAAAGCATGGACAGGATGAGTGCGGCGCGGCGCTTGGGCAAGGTGTTGGGAATATCCATGGGGAAGTCGTCAGGGGTAAGAGAATCAACAAAAACGGGCAACACGGGAACGAGTCAACTCATCGACACCCGCCACGCCAATACCTTCTTCTGCAACGCCCGTATCAGCGCATCGGTACCAAAGCCAAGCACCCCGTACACCACCAATCCGGCGATGACGACTTCCATCTGTCCGTAGATACGTGCCTGAGTGATCATGTAGCCGATTCCGCTGGTCGCATTGATCGTCTCGACCACCACCAGCGCGGTCCACGCATGGGTGGCAGCCAGCCGCAGACCGACGAAGAAGCCCGGCGTGCAGCCGGGGACCACGATGTAGCGCAGGAACTCGATGCGCGTGAGAGAGATGGTTTCAGCCAGTTCGACATAGCGCAGGTCGATGTCCTGCAAGGCCGCATGCGTATTGATGTAGATGGGAACCAGCACGCCCAGCGCGATGATGACGATCTTCATCGTCTCGCCTATGCCCAGCCACATGATCAACAAGGGAATCAGCGCCAGGTTCGGAATGGCCCTTTTGACTTGGATCAACCCGTCGAACAAGGCATCGCCCGGCCGCGAGAGTCCCGCTACCAGAGCAAGCACAACACCGGCCACGATGCCGTACGCCAATCCCAAGCCGGCCCTGACGAGCGAGACGATCAAGTTGTCCTGCAGGTATCCGGTATGCAGCATTTCCGAAAATGCATCCAGGATCTGGGACGGCGCGGGCAGATGGTCTCGGGGTACCCAGCCCGCTCCCGTGCTGATCGCCCAGGCGACCAACACCAGCAACGGTCCCAACAACTTCTGGCCAGGCAGCGGCGCCTTGGGACGCAGCCCGGCTTGCACTGCACGCGCCATCAGACCACCGCCGCCGCTTCGGTCTGCGCGGGTGCACCACGATCTGGTGCCCGCCAGGCGGGACGTGGCAAGCCCAAGTGGTGGCGCAGGGTGGTACCGGTGTATTCGCGGCGGAACAGGCCGCGCTTCTGCAGTTCGGGCACTACCTGATCAACGAAGCTTTCCAACGACACCGGCAAGGCCGGTGGAATCAGGTTGAAGCCGTCGGCGGCGCCGTTACGGAACCATCGTTCGATATCGTCGGCGATCTGCTCCGGCGTGCCGGCGAGAATGCGGTGGCCCCGTCCGGCGCTCAGCCGACGCAGCAATTGCCTGACGGTAATGCGCTCGGATTGGGCAATCCCCTGCAGCAGGCCCACCCGGCTTTTCAGATCGCCGGGCACGGCATAACCGGACGGCAGTTCGAAGACGCGATCGAGGTCCGCTGCGCCGTAGTTCAGTCCCGTTATGCGATTGAGTTGCGCCAATCCGTAGGATGGGATGGTGAGCGACTCGAACGTCTCCCGCAATGCCAGCGCCTCGGCCTCCGTCCCGCCGACGAATACCGACAACCCAGGCAGAATTTGCACGTGGTCGGGATTGCGGCCATATCCACGGACTTTGTCTTTCACTTCCCGATAGAAGGCTTGCGCGCCCGCCAGATCGGGCTGAGCCGTGAAGATGGCCTCCGCATAGCGTGCCGCCAGATCCTTGCCTGGTGCGGACGAGCCGGCCTGGAACAGCACCGGACGGCCTTGCGGCGAGCGAGGCACCTCCAATGGTCCACGCACCTGGAAATGACGGCCCTGGTGATTGACGTGGTGGATGCGTTGGGCGTCGGCAAAGACGCCTGCCCGTTTGTCACCCACGATGGCATCGTCCTGCCAACTGTCCCACAGGCGAACCGCCACATCGATGAACTCGGCCGCGCGGTCATAGCGCGCATTGGGATCGGGATGGACTTCGACACCGAAGTTCGCGGCCGCGTCCGCGTTAGCGGTCGTCACGATATTCCAGCCGGCGCGTCCGCGGCTCAGATGGTCGATGGTGGCGAAACGCCGGGCCAGGTTGTAGGGATCGTTATAGGTGGTGGATGCGGTCGCGACCAGACCTATGTGCGTCGTCACTGTCGACAGCGCAGCCAGCAGCGTGGTGGGATCGAGTGCATCGAACGGACGATCCTCCGTCCTATCCTTCAGGACCGGATGGTCGGCAAAGAATATCGCATCCAGCAAACCGCGCTCGGCGACGCGTGCAAGGTTGATGTAGTGCGATACGTCCGTGATCGCTTTGACGTCGGAGTCCGGCAGGCGCCATGCCGCTTCATGCTGGCCTATGTTGCGCAGGAAGGCGTTCAGATGCAACTGGCGTGTGGGTTCGGTCATGGCGATCGCGGGGATACGAGAAGAGTCTGCCATTTAGCATCGCGTCGCGATTCGCCGTCAAACAACGTTCCGTAATGACTTAATCAATGAAGCAGTTTCGATCGTGACGAACGCACAGACGCTTATATCGACATACGCGCGCGCCATAAAGAATAAGTTCATGCTCACGTGCTCAATTGAAGCGAAGGCGGCTACGGGTTAGTTTTGCGGCTGTTTCCCAAGGAGTTCACGTTGACGCAGACCGCCCGATCCCTAGCCATCGATAACACCGCAGACGCAGAAGCGCCGAGCGACCAGGCCTTGCTCGCACGCTACGCGCCTGTCTTTCAGCGCATCGCGGAAGGTGCATTGGAGCGGGAGCGTAATGGCCAGCATCCCGCCGCAGCGTTGCAATGGTTGCGGGAGTCTGGCTTCACCGCCTTGCGGGTGCCGCAAGCCTTAGGCGGCGGCGGTGCAAGCCTGCGGCAGTTGCATCTGTTGTTGATCGCACTGGCCGCGGCGGACTCCAATCTGTCGCACGCGTTGCGCGTGCACTTCAGGTTCACCGAGGGCCATTGGGCGCAGCGCGATCTGCCGTCCAGCGTGAAGTGGCTGCGCCGCATTGCCGACGGGGCCGTGATCGGCGCCGGCAATGCCGAACGCACCGGCGAACATGGCAAGTTCGCCACGAACATTCGCCGAGTCGCAGACGGCTACGTATTGAACGGCCAGAAGTACTACACGACGGGGTCTCTGTACGCGGACTATGTGTCGGTATCGGTCACGACGGAAGCCGGTGAATTGGCGACGGTAGTCGTCAGCACCAAGGCGCCAGGCGTGGAGGTGGTAGATGACTGGGTCGGCTTCGGGCAGAAGGGTAGCGGCAGCGGCACCACGGTCTTTCGCGATACGCCGATCGATGCGGCGGATGTGGCACCGCCCGTGGCCGGCTCTGGTGCTCGCTGGGCACACGTGCAGTTGTCGCATCTGGCCACGGCGGCGGGCATCGTCCGTCGCGCTACCGACGAGATCACCGACTTCGTCAAACAGCGCCCGCGCACCTATCGTCAGGCTAGTGCCGCCGTTGCCAAGGACGACCCCTTGATACAGGCGGTCGTGGGGCGGGCCGATGCCACCGCCTATGCCTTGCAGGCCATCGTGCTGCAGGCCGCGAGCACGCTCGATGAGGTGGCGAATGCGCAATGGTCCTTGCGCGTCGGGCAGGAGACCGATCGTACTGAAGCCGCTCGCGCGGCGCTGCATGATCGTGATATCGAGGCGGGCCTGGATACGTATCGCGCGCAGGCCGTGGTCTTCGAGCTGGCATTGAAGACGACGACGGAAATATTCGAGGTCGGCGGATCTTCGGCCGTGGACCGCAACCGGCATCTGGATCGCCATTGGCGCAATGTGCGCACGTTGGCGTCGCACAATCCCCTGATCTACCGGCATCGTCAGTTGGGGGAGAACCGGCTCAACGGCAACCCGCCGTACAACTTTCTGTCCACTGCCAAAACGGCGGCGCTCGGCGGCGAAAGCGAGGACGCCGCGCTGGGCGTGTAGACCTACGCCGTGCGCAAGCAGCGCGCGGATCATCAAACCCATATCTATGGAACCGGCATGAGCACGCGCAAGCTCCATCTCAATCTTTTCATCTTCGATACCGGCCACCATGAAGCCGCTTGGCGCTTGCCGGAGGCGGATCCCAACACGAACATCGACATCGGCGCTTATCAGCGTCTGGCGCGTGTGGCGGAGGAAGCCAAGTTCGATTCGATTTTCCTGGCCGACAGTCCTGCGATCATGGGCGACCCGGGCCGCCGTCCGACGGCGCGGCTGGATCCGACCATGATTCTGGCCGCGGTGGCCGCGGTGACGACGAAGATCGGTTTGATCGCCACCGCGTCGACCACCTATAACGATCCCTTCAATCTGGCGCGGCGCTTCAGTTCGCTGGATCACATCTCTGGTGGTCGGGCGGGTTGGAATATCGTGACCACATCCAGCCCTGATGCAGCCCGCAACTTCGGCCTGGATGCGCATCCGGCCCATGCGGAGCGTTATGCGACGGCGGAAGAGTTCGTCCAGGTCGCGCTCAAGCTTTGGGATTCCTGGGACGACGATGCCGTGGTCGCCGACAAGGAGCAGGGCATTCATGCGCTGCCTGGCAAAGTCCGTCCGATCGCCCATGAAGGAAAGTACTTCCGTGTCGAGGGCCCTTTGAATGTTTCGCGTAGTCCGCAGGGCAGGCCGGTGCTGGTGCAGGCGGGCTCCAGCGAGGACGGCAAGGATTTCGCGGCCCGCTGGGCGGAGGCTGTCTTCACGGCGCAGACCAGTTTGCGGGACGCGCAAGATTTCTATGCGGACCTGAAAGGGCGTGCTCGGGGTTTTGGGCGCGATCCGGACGGCGTGAAGATTTTGCCCGGCATCGTGCCCATCATCGCGGATACCGAAGCCGAAGCGCGTGAACTGGAACGTAGGCTCAATGGCCTCATCAATCCGCAATATGCCTTGGGCCAGATCGCCAAGACTTTGCAGATCGATCCGGGGCGCCTGTCCTTGGACGCGCAGTTGCCGGACGACTTGCCCAGCGAGGCCGAGATCAATGGTGCCAAGAGCCGGCGCACGCTGATAGTCGAACTCGCGCGGCGCGAACGCTTGACGGTGCGCGAGCTGATCCGGCAACTTGGCGGCGGCCGTGGCCACTGGACCTTGGTGGGAGCGCCGCTGCAGGTTGCCGATGCCTTGCAGCACTACTTCGAGAATGGCGCGGCGGATGGCTTCAACATCATGCCTCCCGTATTTCCTTCGGGCCTTGATGTGTTCGTGGATAAAGTCCTGCCCATTCTGCGTGAACGAGGCTTGTTCCGGACGGAATACACGGGACGGACTTTGCGCGAGCACTATGGCCTGGCCAGGCCAGCCGTGGCAAGTTATCTCGACGCCGCGTGATTGAGAAGGGGGTTGCAATGACCCGTTAGCTACCCTTGAACCTGTTTCTCGCTAACGGGGGTGTGGCGGCGGTGCCTGGAACAGACGACTTTGGAGTGGCGCCCTGTGTTCCTTTACTTTTTCTATGCGGTATTCGGCCTTGAGACCTGTGTCGGCGACGGACTGAATCCGCCTTAGAACTACCACGAGGACGTCTCCTTTGCCGAAGCGTTCTTGCCCAATCTCGATTCTTGCCACGAAATCTTCGTCGGCGAGTTCGGCATAGAACGACGTGGTTCCGTCAGTAAACCGCCACTTATTGCCGTCTTTGAATGAGGCCGACTCGATCTGCAAGACCGTCCCATCAGTAACAGTGTCGGAGATGACCTCGGCATCGTCATAAGCGTCCAGGAATGCTGGAGCTTGATCCTTGGTGATGACGACTTCGGTTTTCCCGTCACGGCATGATGCGAAGTAATCGATGCCATCTCGTGACAGAGGTTTCACGACCTTCGCGAGCGATTGGCGAATGCTGCGGCTGGCGTAGAGCTTCCCGACCGCCAAGTCGACCTCTGTGGTTTCGACGATCTCGCCTTCCTGGACTGTGAAAACGGCTTTCTCGCCGTCGTAGTCGATCTTGGACGGTTTGCGCCCGCGGAGCCATAGAAGAAGCCCCAACAGCCCCCCGCCGCCAAGTAGTCCGAGCCCGCTCAGGATCCCGAACAGATTTGCCATCGCAGTCGCGTCGCTGCCTGCAAGAAGGGAGACGATTTGTTCCTTCATGGTCAGGGCGGCAGACAGGTCGACCTTGAAAGACCCCGAGTGGAAGTTGCCTTTTACGTTGACGCGGACTTCAGGCTTGTCACCGTGAAGCGCACTGTTGGACTGCTCCAACAAGGAGGACAAGGCAAGCAGAGCCGGAGCCAACTCACGCACATCCATTTCATGGGAAGCGAGGGCTGGCCCGTCGTACTTGATGGAAAAACCTATAGACGCGCTCATATTGGGCTTTCTTCTTGCTTCAGACCTTCGATGACGGGGGAATGCGCGCGCCACATCTGTGAGGGCGAGCTACGACGTGTCGGGTCCAAGCCGCTTGCGGCGCCGGTCTTGAGTTCACGATCGAGTTCGAAATCTATCGCGCAGAGCGATGGTAGGCGCCGCTATAGCGCTTATGCCGATGTGAGCAGCGGAATCAGACTAGTCCGATGATCTTGGGAGTTTGGGGGATCCGTGCGCGGCGTGCGCACCACCTCTATCTTCAAGGAGGTGCCAGGATCTGCCATCGGTATGGCAGCCGGCGCGCGGAAATAGGTGGCGACGCTTGGTCCGTATCCCGTCTGACGCGCAGACCCATGCGCGTGGTTCGCTCGAACGCTCAAGCAGCGATTCCTTGTAAACGCGAAATCGTTGGTCCTGCTTGAGCGGAAAAGCAGCGGCCCCGTGTGAGGAAACACGGGGCCATTTTGCTGCATCGCGAGGAGCTTGAGAACTGCTCCCGCCTCGCGCCGGGAAGCCCGCCAGGCCAGCACGCCTGGCAAGCCGGACTTCTATTCTGGCCGCGCATAGTGGCGCGGTTTATTCCTGCAGGCTGAGCCTATGGCCGCCTGTCGAGTTCTTCACTGCAATCCTGCAATCCAGTAACGCTTGATCTAGCTCTGCTCGATCACGGGATATTTGAATAACTGATCTCGCTATCCCTGATCGATGATCCTGCAATCAGCCTTGGAATGGCACGTTGTTCGTGTCGCCAAAGGCGGTAGCGCCGGGCGTCTTCGCCACGTCGGCGGCAACTTGCGCACGCGACACGCTGGAATCGGCTTGCGCGGCGAACGCAGTGTTGTCGCTATCACCGAAGGCAACCAGGCCTTCACTCTTGGCTTGTTGCAGTTCGGCTTGAATCTGGGTGCGGCTGGCCGAGTTATCAGCTTGCGCGTAGTTGCCTTGGAAAGGCACGTTGTCGATGTCGCCGCGGGGGGTGCCGGCTTGGGCGGCGCCAATCAGGGCAAACGAAACGATCAGCGAGGTGGCGATGGTCTTCATGGCAGTTCTCCTAGTCCTAGTCAGTGGGAGCAGACCTTGTCGGGTGATTCCGGGGAGGTCTGTTGCTGTTCCCGATGACT